>Ga0209163_1000574_pt1 | contig 63259 bp, 45 predicted proteins | sample MTBAKSrepl2MetaG_FD_187457 | JGI IMG/M metagenome (GOLD analysis project Ga0209163, IMG submission 187457) | Enrichment culture microbial communities om Arthur Kill intertidal strait, New Jersey, USA, that are MTBE-degrading - MTBE-AKS2 (Arthur... | ecosystem: Environmental > Aquatic > Marine >...
GGCGTTGACGCGGGGAAAGAGAAACGTGTCCGCCTCGTCGATCACCAGCACCGCGCCGGCCTGCTCCGCCTGCCGGAACGCCCGATAGATGTTCTGCTCGGTTTCTCCAATCCACTTGCTCAGGAGCTCCGCCCCCTGTTTCACGTGCAGCTCGCGACCCAGGCGCTCCGCCAGGTGGCGGGCCAGCTCGCTCTTGCCCGTCCCCGGCGGGCCGTGGAAGAGCAGGTTCAGGTTGCGCACCGGGCCGCTGGCGCCGCCCGCGCGAAGGCGTTCGCTGAAAGCGGACGCCGTGGCCAGCAGCGCCGGCAGGTCGGTGTCGAGGTTCAGGGCGTCCAGGGTGTAGTTCGGCTCCACCGTGTCGGCGTCCGCCGGCGGCATGCCGTGGGTGAGGAGGTGGTGGGCGTCGAGGGCCGTCCGGACGGCCTCGCGGAAGGCGGGGCTGCCGGGGGGCGCCGCCGCCCGGGCCTGCTTCACCGCCAGGTCCAGCGGGCCGGCGGCGCACGGGTAGCGCGCCGCCAGCCGGGCGATCTCCGCCGGGGCAAACGCCCGCCGCGCCCGGTTGGCCCGGAGCACCGACTCCCACACCTGCACCCGCTGGGCCCGGTTCAGCGGCAGGAAGGGGACGCTGAAGGCGAAGCGGCGCCGGACCGACTCATCGATCCCCTCGATGGAGTTGACGATCCAGATCATCCGCGCGCCGGGCGCCTCCATCAGCTCGCAGAGCCAGGCCTTGGACCGCGGCTCGCGCATCATCCCGAACATCGTCCAGGTGTTCAGCAGGTCGTCCGCCTCGTCCACCACCACCAGTGACCCCTCCCCCTGGCTGGTCAGGTTCAGGCACGCCTGGATGGCGGCGCGCCGCTTCGCCGGATTGTTCTCCGCGTCCGCCGTCACCGCGTAGGCCGGCACCCGCAGGTGCCGGGCCAGCGCCCGGGCGAAACTGGTCTTGCCGGTGCCCGGCGCCCCGTAGAGCAGCACGTGGGCGGGATGCTCCGGCCGCTGCGCCAGCAGCCGCGTCAGGTGCGCCACCGTGCCGTCGGGCACCAGGTGGCGCTCCAGCGCCAGCGACGGCCGGGGCAGGCGGGCGAACAGCCCGCCGGTGGCCAGGTTCAGGGTGGGCTGGTGGAACAGGTTCAGGAAGTCGCGGCTCAGCGAAAAGTTGTGTTCCAGCTCGATCAACTCCAGCCGGCGCAGCGTCCCCTCCAGCGTCGCGGCGAGCGCCGGGGTGGAGATCCCCCCGAGCAGCGCCTGCAGGTAGCGCCGGTTGGTGTAGAGCTGGCACTGGAGATGGCCCGTGATGTACGCCTCCGCCGGCGGGAACGAGCCGGCGACGAAGAGGAGGATCGCCAGCTCGCGCTCCGGCTCGCTGAGCGCCAGCATCTTCTGGAAGCGCGCCGCGCGCCGCTCGAAGTCGCTGCGCGGCCCGCCGGCCAGCTCCCGCTCCAGCGCCGCCGCCAGTTCCGGCAGCAGCCGCAGCACCTCGACGGCGGCGCGGCGATCGCAGTGGCCCAGCGCCTCGGCCGCCTCGTGGGGCCACGCCTCGGGCCGGTAGCGGCACGCCTCGAACTCCTGCTCGTAGTGCCGGCGCGCCGGTTCATCCAGGTGGTCCAGGATCGCCGCGTTGAGGGGCTCCACCGCCGGTCCGAGGAGGATGCCCGCGAACTCCAGCAGCTCCCGGTCCAGCGGGACGGGCACGGACAGCAGCCGCCGCAGGTACGTCGCGCACCGCCGCCGCAGGGCCCGCTCGTTGGGATCGCCCGTCGGCACCGCCGGCTGCCTGAGGAAACGCCGTCGCCGGCGCCAGTGATTGTGTTTGTCGTGGATGCTCATCGCGCACCTCCCCGCCGGCCGTCGCCGGCGGCGACCGCGTCGAACGCGGTGACGCGGTACACGTGGGCGTCCCCCTGGAAACGGCCGTACTGGCTCCACGGGAGGGCGGCGCGCCCCTCCAGGAGCACCGGCCGGTTCTCCGGCCGCTCGAAGTGGGCCCGCAGCTCGGGGTAGACGGCCAGCGCCAGGTCGAACTGCACCGGGTGGCGGCCCATGTTGTCGGTGACCAGGTACTCCGCGCCCATCAGGCCGAGGAAGAACCAGAGGAACTTGAAGTTCACGTGACCGCCGCCGCCGCACCCCGCGCCGTCGCGGATGTTCACCAGGGTGTGCACCCGCAGCCCGCGCGCCAGCACCGCCCGGAGGAAGAAGCTGACGTTCTCGGTGGTGACGTAGAGCAGGGTCCGCTCGTAGCGGCCCAGCACCGTCGACTCCACCTCCGCGTCCACGAGGTGGATCCTGCCCGAGCCGGGCCGCGGCTCGGGGAAGACCACGAGCTCGGGCCGCACGGCCAGGCCGAGCCCGGGCGCGACGAGCGGGGTGACGCGGACGGCCCGGACGCGGGTCTTCTCGCCGTCGAACAGATCCAGCGGCCCGCGGCCCCCGGCGCGCAGCCACGGGTGGTAGTCGGTGTGGACGTACACGTCCGGGGCCGTCTCGAACACCGGCTCGTCGTGCCGCCTCTCGGCCCGGAAGCGCGCGGGGTGCAGGTGCAGCAGGTCGCGGTAGTCGTTCCCGCTGCTCGGGTACCAGAGGAGCCGCGGGTCGCGCCCCAGCGCCGCCAGCCGCTCCAGGAAGTCGGCCCAGTGGGCGTCCCCGTCGGGGCGCGCGGGCCGCAGGCAGTCGCGGAAAAATTGGTGGTTGGGTTTATCGCTCATGGGACCTCCTTTTGAATTGTCGATTGCGTCGGTCGTGGTCGGTCCGCCCGCGGAGCCAGGCGTGGGCGCGGAGCACGGCGCGGGTGACGGCGTTGCTCCGGCCCGTAGCGTTGTGGCGGGCCACCGCCCCCTGGACCGCGGCGATGGCGAGCCCCAGGGCCGTGAAGGCGGGGCGGGCCCAGGGCGACGGGGACCCGAGCGCCGCCGCGGCGGCGGTCCCCGTGATCAGGGCGGCCAGGGCGAACACGCCCCAGGTCGCCCGGCGCATCCCCCAGCGGGCCATGGCGGTGCGCGCCAGGGGGTTGGTCTCGCCGTCCGGCGAGCCGACCCGGCGGAGCGTGGTCCGGCAGTCCAGCCACTTGGTGGCCAGCAGCGCGGCGACGGTGATGATGACGGCGGTGTTCATCGCGCCCTCCCGCCGCCGTCGCAGGCGGCCGCGAGCGCCGCAGCGCCCTCGGTGCGCTCCCAGGTGAAGCCGTCCCCCTCGCGGCCGAAGTGGCCGTAGGCGGCGGTGGCCCGGTAGACGGGCCGGTCCAGGCGCAGGTGCCGGATGATCTCCCGCGGCCGCAGGGGGAAGTGCCCGCGCACCGCCTCCTCCAGCCGGCGCTCGTCCACCCGGGCGGTGCCGAACGTGTCCACCCGGACGCTCACCGGCTCGGCCACGCCGATGGCGTACGCCAGCTGCACCTCGGCCCGCTCCGCCAGCCCCGCCGCCACGACGGTCTTGGCGATGTGCCGGGCCATGTAGGCGGCGGAGCGGTCCACCTTGGTGGGGTCCTTCCCCGAGAAGGCGCCGCCGCCGTGGCGGGCGGCGCCGCCGTAGGTGTCCACCATCAGCTTGCGCCCGGTGAGGCCGCAGTCGGCCGCCGGCCCGCCCGTGGTGAAGGGGCCGCCGGGGTTGATGTGGCAGGCCGTCCGCGCGTCCAGGAACTCCGGGGGAATGGCCGCCGCGATCACCCGCTCGCGGATGTCGGCCTCGAGCCGCTTCGGCGCGACGCCCGGCGCGTGCTGGGCGCTCACCACCACCGCGGCCACGCGGACGTGGCGCCCGCCGCGGTACTCCACCGTCACCTGGGTCTTGCCGTCGGGGCCGAGGTACGCGAGCGTGCCGTCGCGGCGCACCGCCGCCAGGCGCCGGGCCAGCGCGTGGGCCAGGGCGATGGGGAGCGGCATGAGCGCCGCGGTCTCGCGGCAGGCGTAGCCCACCATGAGCCCCTGGTCGCCGGCGCCGCCGTCGCGGACCGCCGCGGCGATCTCGGGCGACTGGCGCTGCACCCGGCAGTCCACCTCGCAGGTCCGCCCATCCAGTCCGGCTTCGGCGCTGTCGTAGCCGATGTCGAGGAGGACGCCCCGCGCGATCGTCGGAATGTCGACCTCCGCGCGGGTGGTGATCTCGCCGGCCACCGTGACCCGGCCCGGCGTGAGCAGCACCTCGCAGGCCACGCGGCCGGCGGGGTCCTGGGCCAGCACCGCGTCGAGCACGGCGTCGGCGATCTGGTCGGCGGCCTTGTCGGGGTGCCCCTCCGTGACCGACTCGGACGTGAAGAAACGGGATTCGTTTGTCATTTTCATCTCTCCTTCATTTGGATTTCGTGCCGGCCGCCGCCGGCCGGCCGGGCGCGGACCGTGATGTCCGCCTCTCTCTCCTTCAGCGTCACGCTGAAACCGAACGTCGTGAACAGCCGCATCCAGCCTCCTGCTCCGATGAATTCGCCTCGGGGCCGGCCCCGGCGGTCTTGAACGGGAAACCGGGTCGCTCCCGTTATGCCGGTCTTTCGTTCCAGATTGCGGAACGTTTGGGCAGAGGGCGCGACGGGGCCCGCCGGCGGATCGGGGGCCCGCCGCGGGGGCACGGTCGCCGGGGAAGTCATCCCGGGACGGTGACGTGGGGTAGGACGAGTCGGTGATCATGCTATCCTCCTTGCTCTTTTCGTTCGAGCCGAAACCGCCCGTTCCGGCCCTGTGGGGGGCCGGGGACGGTGCGCCGCAGCGGCCGGGCGCTGTCCCGCGGCCGGAGCCGCGGCGCCCGGGGGGCGGCGGGAGTCGGGTCGGGATCAGACCAGCGGGAGCGCGTCCGCCTCACCCGCGGCGGTGAACAACAGCCATTTGAGGAAGCGCGGGTCCTCGGCCCGGCCGGCGGCGGCGAGCATGGCGGCGAGCAGGCCCGTCGCCTCCAGCGCCGCCCGGCGGTCGCCGGCGAGGATCGCGGTGAGGCACTCCCCCGCGGGCCCGTACGGGTGGAGGCGGAGCCCGCGCAGGAACGCCACCCGGGCGCGCAGGGTGCCGAAGCGCTCGCGGAGCCGAAGGAACAGTCCGTCGCTCACCCCCCACGCCAGCGCCCGCAGGGCGTCCTCGGATCGATCGGCGCCGGGGGAACAGTCCGGGTGGCGGCGGCGCCAGTCGCGCCACTGGCGCGCGAAGGCGTGCTGGACCGGACCGGTCCGGCCGGCGGTCGGGGCGGGGCGGGGGGCGCGGCGGCCGGAGCGGCTCGCCGGCGGCGGAACACAGGTGACGGATTGGCTACTCATGATGCGTACCTCCTTATCGTGAAATGCTGACTTCGTTGGTGGCCGGCTCGGACGCTCCGTCAGGGGCGCCCTCAACAACCAGGCGGTACGGCTCGGCGGAATCGAGAGGAATATATAGGAATATTTCTTGACAGCTCCAGTCGCTTCGTGGATAATTCACGCATGGGTACAATACATTGAATATTTTAACTTCTTTGTTCATCATGTAAGTCATTCTATCAGTTTCTACCCGGTTTGTCAAGTAAAATATTCCATATATTCCATCATGCAAGATCATGAAACGAAAGTTCGCCTGCAGGAATATTTATTTGATTGACATGGTGCTGAATGAATTGATACGATGAAGTCGACACTTGTAAACTAAAAAACTGATATCAAAGTATTAAAATTAATTCGATATCAATGCCGGACTGGAGGATCGATGGCCAAACGGAATGTTATAGTCGGAAATATTCCTAACGGTCAGACCCTGGGCGAGTGGATCCGCGCGGCGCGGCTCGGTTCGGAGTTCCCCACCCAGGTGGCGTTCGCCGCCGCGCTCGGCCTGAAGCAGGCGCACCTGTCCAAGCTGGAACGGGGCGACCTGCGCCCCAGCCGGGAGGTGCTGAACCGGATCGCCCGGCTCACCCAACGCGCCCTGGGGGACCGGCAGGCGGTGCTGGAGCTCGACGGCCTGCGCCTGGCCGCCCCGGCGCTCCAGGCCGCCGGCGCCGTGGCCGGCCTTGTCGTCCGCGTCCCCGGCGCCGACGCCATCCTGCTGCGCCACGTGCGCGCCGCCTTCGAAGAGATCGCCGACCGCCTCGCCCCGGGCCGGTCGCTGCCGGAGATCGAGCCGCTGCTGGATCCGGTGGCGCAGTTCTATTCCCACCTGTCGCCGGAGCAAATCCGGCAGATGGAAGCGTGCCGGTTGCCGGAGGAGGTGTTCGTCAATGCGTTTCCCAATCGCGACTCTTCCATCCTTGACGTGGGATGCGGCGGGGGGCAGAACACGGCTCTGTTGAAGCGTCTCGGCTACCGCGTGCAGGGGGTGGATGCCGTTCCGGCGATGATCGCTCAAGCCACCCGGCTATATCCCGACCTGAAGGGACGTTTGGCGGTGGGCCGGTTGCCGGGTCTGCAGAAAGCGGTCAAGGAACGATTCGATGGGGTGGTCTGCGCCAACGTCCTTCAGGAGCTGCCCCAGGCGGAGCTGCTCCCGGCCGTGGGCGAACTGGCCGACTACTTGAAACCGGGTGGGCGGCTGGTGCTGTCGGTGCCCGAGAAGCCGGAACAGTCTGCCGATCGGGTCTTCCCTCAGTCTTTCGAGATCCCGGAAGACGACCTGAGGTGCTTGTTGAAATATAACGGCATGGAGTTGGTCGCGAGACAGGAACTGGATTCGCAATCAGGCCGCTCCAACCTGTTGATATCCCGAAAGGCCGCCTGAGGGCCCGCCGAAAGGAGAATGACCATAATCGACAACACCGCCCTGTTCCACGAGCTCCTCGCCGCCGGCCGGCTGCCGCTCCGCCGGGGGGCCATCTTCGACCGCCCGGCGGCGCCCAAGGGAGCCGCCTTCGACTTCGGCCGGGTGGAGGGGATGCTCCTGGGGCTGGCCGTGGGCGACGCCCTGGGCGCCCCCACCGAGAGCATGCTCCCCGCCGACCGCCGCGCCCGGCACGGCGAGATCCGCGGCTACCTCCCCCACCCGGCCCTGGGCGAGCGCCGCGGCTTCCCCTCCGACGACACCCAACTCGCCTTTTGGACCCTGGAGCAGCTCGTCGCGGACGGCGGCCTGGTCCCGGAGCGCCTGGCCGACCGCTTCACCCGCGAGCGCATCTTCGGCATCGGCGACTCGGTGCGCCAGTTCCTCCGCAACGCCGCGGCCGGCCGGCCGTGGACCGAGTGCGGCCCTGCCTCGGCGGGCAATGGCGCCCTCATGCGCATCGCGCCGGTGCTCGTCCCCCACCTGCGCGGCGGCGGGACCGCGCTCTGGGCGGACGCGGCGCTGGCCGCCCTCGTCACCCACAACGACGCCGCGTCGCTCGCCGCCTGCGTGGCCTTCGTGGACATGCTCTGGGAGCTGCTGGACCTGGCGGCGCCGCCGGAGCCGGCGTGGTGGGTCGACCGCTTCGTCGCCGCCGCCGCCGACCTGGAGGCGGGCGCGGGCTACCGGCCGCGCGGGGGCCGGTTCACCGGCTACGCCGGGCCGGCGTGGCGCTACGTCGCGGAGCGGGTGCGGTGGGCCTGGGACGCGAAGCTCGCGGTGCGCGAGGCCTGCGACACCTGGTACTCCGGGGCGTACCTGCTGGAGACGCTCCCCAGCGTCCTCTACATCCTCATGCGCCACGGCCACGACCCGCAGGCGGCGATCGTCCGCGCCGTCAACGACACCTGGGACAACGACACCGTCGCCGCCATCGTGGGCGCCGCGGTGGGCGCCCTCCACGGCCGCGCCGCCCTCCCGGCGCACTGGCTCCGGGACCTGTCGGGCCGCACCTCCTCCTCCGACGACGGCCGCATCTTCGACCTCCTCGCCTCCTCCCGCGACCTCTTTTGGGATTCCCCATCCTGAGGTACCTCGCACGCTCCGCGTGCGAGTTCAGCCACGGCAGGATTTAAAGGGTACCTCGCACGCTCCGCGTGCGAGCTCGACCACGGCACGCTCTAACAAGTACCTCGCGCACTCCAACAAGTACCTCGCACGCTCCGCGTGCGAGCTCGACCACGGCACGCTCTAACAAGTACCTCACGCTACTGCCGTGCGCGTGCTCGACCACGGCAGGATCAATCGAATGAAGTATTCATTCAACGTCTACCAACAGGATCCCCCCCACATCCTGCCGCTGGAACTCGCGGCCGGAGGCCGCGAGGTACTCCCGAAGTACCTCGCGCTACTGCCGTGCGCGTGTTCGACCACGCCACGCAACCCTCAACCCCCTACATTATCTGTGTCCCCTGTGCCCTCTGTGGTGATTCGAATTTTAGACCTCGGCCCCAGGTCCCAGAACCCAGGTCCCAGAACCCAGGTCCCATCAACGATCAACCAACACCCTGAGCATGATCTGCCGGCGGGCACGCGGGAGGTACTGCGAGCGGGAGCGAGCGGCGCGAAAGCCCTCCTCGCGAAACTCGCGGGGCTCGCGACACCATTTCATCGCCGACGGCGGCTGCTCTGCGGAATCCAAAGCGGCGTCGAGCCGCCGCACTCCACAGCGCGGGCCGCGCCCTGCCCGCGCCATCCAGAGCGCGCCTCCCGAAGATTGGCCGCGGCCGTCGACGGACGCCGACGGAGTGGTGCGGCGCCCGGGGTGAGGCACCGCGCGGGCCCCATCGCTCCGCTCCCTCCCGGTCGCGGTACCTCCATCGTGCCAACCGTCCCATCGTTCCCCACGAAATTGGCACCTTTGAATCTGATTACCGGCGAGCCGGCAATATTGGCCCCACTCACCGAGTATCTGGAAACCGGTGGCGTCCGCCTGCCGTCCGCGTGTGATTCAAATCACTCAAATGGTAACTCCGGTAAGATTGTCGTAGCCGGACAAACACAACTGTTTTAAGATCATGTCTCAACCCCTACTTATAGGCGTTCCCGGGGGGCCACGATTGGAGACATTCTCTTCCATGGTTTGTTCATGATCTCGAGAGCTGTCTGAAGGCAGCTGCACGGGCTGTGCCCAATTCGGGATTTGGCTAAATTTTTCCAACAGGAGGGATGCCCATGACCGTTCCCGCTACGCCCAAGCCGGCGACCAACACCGGCACGCTCGTTTCATTGCTCAAGAAGCACTGGTATGTCACGCTGGCCCTGGCCATCAGCGTTTTGGCGGCGGTGCTGATCTTCCTGCTCGCCTTCCCCTACGCCTGGTGGAAAGTGCCCAACGAGTTTGACGAAACACCCTATCTGGATGCATCTGTCTATGAGGGACAAGAGTCTTTTTTTATCTACCGTGAGAAAATTCTCACGTTGGCGATCCAGAACGTCGACGCACAGGACCCCTCCGCGTTCCCACAATTTGCGGAACTCCGCCAAGAAATGGCGACTAAGGTGATTGTGTATGAAAAATTCTCGTTGGGTGAAAATTCCGAACTGCAGTCCAAAATCGATGGGGCGATCCGGAAATTGGAACAGGAAGCCAACGCCTTGATGCAGGGCAATTACTATGCGAACTACCAAAAAATCGAAGGCCTGCGCAATCGAGTGCGAAGTCTGAAGCGATTTCAATCGTCCATCCGTGGTGAATTCTTCCGGGATGTCGGCGACTATGAACTGGTTGCCTTCAAGCTGCCGGATGATGCCGGCCATCGATCACAATTAGACAGAGAAACGATCCGCCCCTTGACCAACTTGAAGCTTCTTGAAAAGCAGGACTTGGAGTCCGCCATCATCGATCGGCTGGACGCAAAGGCAGACAAACAACAAGAAGCGCTCGAACAGAAACGCGACGAAGCTTATTCCATCTACGAAACCAACATATTGAATCCCAGACGCGCCGAATTGAGAGTCGCGTTCTGGATCATGTGGTACCGGATGCTGGTGATGTTCGTGGGCACGGTCCTGGCGACCGGTCTCCTGGCGGTGTTCGTGAGCAAGATCCACCGAACCGGCATCAAGCCCAAGAGCACGGAAAACCTGTACTTCGCCACCAACAAATCCCAGAAGATCTTTCAATGGATTGCGTTCATCATCGTATTCATCGCGATCCTGGCGATCTGGGGACAGTTCCTGCTGGCCATTCTGTTCACCGCACTCGGTTCGGCCATGCTGGATCTGCTTGTGCCGACGTTTTTCGGCAGCTCGGTCTTTGATTACCCGTTCGTCTTCCTGATGCCCAATTTCTTGGCCTTCATGGCGGTGGTACACGCCTGGTTCTTCCTGCTTCTTTCAGAATTTATCTGGTTCCTGTCCAACTGTTACCACCTGACGCATCTCAAGACGTACGGAGAGGATTGATCAGCAACGTGAAATCCAGGGCGGGATTCCCTCCCGCCCGTTTTTCGTTTCCGGCTCCTGGAACCCGGATCCCAGATCCCGGCAACTATCAACCATCAACTATCAACTATCAACTATCAATCTGATGCACTCTGCCTGACCCGTCCTGCCCGCCGCCTGACTCCGCATCCCGTCCGCTGCCTCGCCTTTCCATTCACAAAAAGAAAGAGCTTCGCGCCTTGGCGCCTTGGCGTGCCGTCCCTCACCCTTCCATTTTGGCAGTCGCAGGAAACCCGGCGAGATGTGACTGGCGTCACTTGACAAACTCTGTTCGGAAGGAGAGAATCCAAGAGCATTAACTTGAACAAACCGTGTGACCGATAGCCGGCGCTATCAGGAACACACTGAATTTAAGGCTTTGATCTTCGACAAGGGGGTGTTCATGGCTGACCACTGCATCTATTGCAATTCCTCGTCGTATGGTTCGTGTACCCGCAGCCCGCACCGCATTCACGAGCACGTGGGGGACGAGAAACACTGTGTATTCTGCGGCTCGTCGAGCTACGGCTCGTGCACCCGCAGTCCCATCGGCATCCACAAGCACGGCCACGGCGCCAACAAGTGCGTCTACTGCGGCTCCATGTCTCTCGGATCCTGCACCCGCAGCCCGCACAAGCGCCATGAAAGATAGCAGACCATGTCTGTAGCACTTTTTGTTGTTGTAATGTCGTTGGCGTGCGCGATATACGCCTTTATGGAAGATAGGAAAATTACTGAATAGGAGTAGGATCATGACCGATCAGAACACCAAACATCCGATCTGCAATTATCCCGAAAAAGAACAAATTGCTTACATCCAATTGCTGGCCTCACTTATTCACATCGACCAGGAGTTTTCCGAAGCAGAGCGAACGAAACTCGACAACTTCTTGAACGAATTGAATACCGCGACCGACAAGCGAGGTCTCGTCTATTCATCGGTCTTTTCCGTGACGGAAGAGGAGACCGCCCGGCTGACCCAAGTCATTCATGATCTGAAAGCATCCGATTTGAAATACACGCTCGTCTCGGACTTGTGCATCTTCGCGTTGGCAGACTCCAAGTTTACGGACGACGAATATCAACACATCCTGAAGCTGGCCAATTTGTTGGGTATCGAGAAGGACCAGGTTGACGCAATCCGCAGCGTGCAGGAAAATCTGAAAACCATTGAGGATCTCCCGTCCAAATCGAACCAGCATAAAGAAATCGTGAAGAAATGTGCGAGCAGTCTGGCGAGTGCCGGAGTGCCCATCGCGGCCATCGCCGCGAGCGGGTCGGTTTTAGGACTGAGCGCCGCCGGGATCACCTCTGGCCTTGCCGCTCTCGGTGCCCTGGTCGGGGGGTCTATGCTGGCAGGTGCCGTAATCGTCGTCCCCGCACTGGCCATTGGTGCGGGATTTGCCGTCAAAAAGCTGATCGATGTCGTTTGGAAAGACTGAGAGCGTAGGTGGGAGTGATTAGAAATGAGTAGAAAAGAGGATTCATTGCCGATGGCCCCACCTGTTCAGTCCGTCCAGCTTGCCATAGTGAACGGCGTGATTGAGAACCTGCCTCAGGTCTTGGATGCGGTGAAGAGCATCTATTTGATGTATAAGCAGGAACACCTTGTCTCCAACAAGCTCAAGATGGAGATTGAGAAACTGAACATTAATCGGGATACCTTTAATGTTCTGGTCCAATCTCTTACTGATCTATCGAAATCCAAAGATGCGGATGCCGAAACGAAAGTCATGTACCGTGACATGATCAAGGTTCTTTTCACCCTATTTACAGAAGGGATGAAAAAATCCGCGGAGTTTAATGATTACCTGAGGGATTCTTGAAATGTATGGAATCAGTCTGTTGACCGTATCGAAGGTGCTGGGATCAGCGCTTCTTAATGGAGTGTTGAACAGTCAGGACAACTGTATCACGTTGATCCATCATCAGATTGTCAAATATGCGGCGGAGCAAAACATCCAGATGGTAAAGAGTCTGATGAACAGTATCGCCCGGCAAAACGCGGGAGCCTATCAAGACGTGATTAGACTGTTAAGGGAGCACTTTTCAGAGAATGAGTTGGAAGATCTCCTGAATTAATTGGCACAGATTATTGTTCGTTCCTTTAATCCGGTTCCGGCTACGTCGGCTTAGGGGCAACACGATCACCCCGGCTCACATCATCTTGGCCTGCACTCGGTTGTGGGCCGAGGAATTCCTACGCTTTTCTGAGCCCAAAGTTGTCAATCGAAAATATGAAACGTACCAAGTACTTTTTGATTTTTCCTATCCTCCTTGCATACGATATGACAAGCGGTATTATATCCGAGTAAAACCGTGGTCTGACATTCGGACAAAGGATCAGCGAATAGAAGTCGAGCGTCGATATTTCCCGGCGTTGGTGAAAGAGATGCGGCGTCAGCTCGCCTTGAGCCAGAAGGACTTTGCAAGGCAGCTTGGTGTCAGCTACGCAACCGTCAACCGCCGGGAGAACGGGCAACCCGTGCCCTCCAAGCTCGCTTAGGCCCAATTGTAAGCCTTCTGCAAAAAGATGATCGAGCGGAGCAAGTTGATCCTTTCTGCTGACATGAGGGTTTCGTAAACTTGGGATCGGATCAGGATTAGGAGCAGCCATGAACAATTTCGGCGAGATCGTCAGCTTTGTTTGGTCGGTTGCCGACCTCATTCGCGGACCCTACCGGCCAAACCAGTACAAGGACGTCATGCTCCCCATGACCGTTCTTCGCCGTCTCGACTGCGTCCTGGAGCCCACCAAGGATAGGGTTCTCGAACAGCAGAAGAAACTCTCGGGCGGCAAGGTTAAAAACGTCGATCCCATTCTCTGCCGTGTCACGGGAGTGCCTTTTTACAACACCAGCCGCTACACCTTCGAAAAGCTAAAAGGAGACCCGAACAACATTGCCGCAAATCTGACCAACTATATCAAAGGATTCTCCTCACGAGCCCGAGAGATCATCGAGCAATTTGGATTCGAGGAACACATCGCCAAGCTCGACAAGGCCGACCGGCTCTATCTCGTAGTGTCCAAGTTCTGCGACATCGACCTGCACCCACACGCCGTCTCGAACATCGAGATGGGTTACATCTTCGAGGAACTTATCCGGAGATTCAATGAGGCATCGAACGAAGAGGCCGGCGATCACTTCACCCCCCGCGAGGTCATTCGCCTGATGGTGAACCTCCTATTTTTGCCGGATGGCGACATCCTCACCACCAAGGGAATCGTGAAGACCTTATACGATCCGGCTTGCGGGACAGGCGGCATGTTGTCCGTGGCTGAGGACTACGTACGCGAGCTCAATCCCGACGCCCGCCTGGAGGTCTTCGGTCAGGACTACAACGCTCAGGCCTACGCGATCTGCGGCTCGGACATGATGATCAAGGGGCAGGATATCGAGCACATCGCCTTTGGCGACAGTTTCACCGACGACCGGTTTCCTCGCCATAAGTTCGATTACATGCTGGCCAATCCGCCCTTCGGCGTGGAGTGGAAGCCGGAAGCCGACTTCATCACGCGCGAACATGAAGAACAGGGCTTCGGAGGACGTTTCGGCGCGGGACTGCCCCGCATTAATGACGGCTCCCTTCTCTTTATCATGCACATGATCAGCAAGATGAAGGACCCGAAGGAAGGGGGCACCCGCCTTGGAATCGTCTTTAACGGTTCGCCGTTGTTCACTGGCGCCGCCGGGTCGGGAGAGAGCGAGATCCGCCGCTGGATCATCGAGAACGATTGGCTGGAGGCCATTGTCGCCCTGCCGGACCAACTCTTTTACAACACCGGCATTTACACCTACCTCTGGATCGTTACCAACCGGAAAAAGCCGAGCCGCAGGGGCAAGATTCAACTGGTGGACGCAACGAAGTTCTTCAAGAAGATGCGCAAATCCCTCGGCAATAAGCGCAACGAGGTCTGCGACGATCAGCGCGACGATATCACCCGGCTCTATGGGAGCTTAGAAGACGCGAATCACGTCCGCATTTTCGATAACCAGGACTTCGGCTACCGGCGCATCACGGTAGAACGTCCTTTGCGGCTCAACTTTGCTGTAACCGACGACCGCCTATCCCGCCTGCGCGAGGCCGGGCCTTTCGCCAACCTTGCTTCCAGCAAGAAGCGAAAGGATACAAAAGCCGCTCAGGCCGAGATCGAAGAAGGCCGCAAACTGCAGGAAGCCATCCTGTCCGCCCTGCGGCCGCTTGCCGGTAAAGGCATCGTCAAGAACCGCGATTATTTCTCGGAGATGGTCCAGACATCGTACAAAAAGGTGGGCATCAAGGTTCCAGCCGCACTCTTCAAGGCCCTCCTCATGGCCCTGGCGGAACGAGATGAAACGGCGGACGTTTGCACCGACGCCAAGGGCAATCCCGAACCCGATCCGGAACTGCGCGACTATGAAAACGTGCCGCTCAAGGAAGACGTGGGCGAGTACATGAAACGGGAAGTCCTGCCCCATGTATCCGACGCCTGGGTCGACGAATCCAAGACCAAGATCGGCTATGAGATCAATATCAACCGATACTTCTACCAGTACACCCCGCCGAGGCCGCTTGCGGAGATTGAGGTTGACCTCAAGAAAATCGAGAAGGAAATCGCGGACATGCTCGCAGAGGTGACGGAATGAGCGAGAATCTGCCCGCCCCCGGTGAGTCCCAGATTGTCATCTACCAGGCCGACTCCGGCACGACCCGCCTTGAGGTGCGGCTGCAGGATGAGACCGTCTGGTTGACACAGAACCTGATGGCGGAGCTGTATCAAACCACCAAGCAGAACATAAGCCTGCACATACAAAATATTTATGAAGAGGGCGAACTCGACCCGGAGGGAACCGTCAAGAAATACTTGACAGTTCGCCCGGAGGGCTCGCGGACGGTCAAGCGACCGCTCGATTATTACAATCTGGACATGATTATTGCGGTGGGCTACCGGGTCAAGTCTGGAGTGGCCACCCGGTTCCGCCAGTGGGCCACGGCCCGCCTTCGTGAATACATCGTCAAAGGATTCACGCTCGATGACGAGCGGCTGAAGGGTGGCAGCGGGCTGGCAGACTATTTCGATGAACTGCTTGCCCGCATCCGGGAGATTCGCGCCAGTGAAGCGCGGGTCTACCAACGTATCCGGGAGATCTTCGCTCTGGCGCGCGACTACCGCGAGGGCGAGGAGGAAACGCAGCGGTTTTTCGCCACCATGCAGAACAAGATGCATCATGCCGCCACCGGCTTGACGGCGGCGGAGATCGTCCGGAGGCGAGCAAACGCAGGCAAGGCCAACATGGGCCTGACGTCGTGGAAAGGCGGTCGCGTGCTCAAGCGCGACGTGGGCACGGCCAAGAATTATCTCGACGCCAAAGAGATCGACACGCTCAACCGCATCACGGTGATGTTCCTGGACCAAGCCGAATTCCGCGCCCAGCGTCGGCAGGACATCAGCATGCGCGATTGGGAAGCCTTCCTCGACAAATTCCTACGCGACACCGAACTGCCGGTGCTCTCCGGGCCGGGCATGGTCAGCCGCAACGAGGCTCTCGAATGGGCGGAGGGGCAATACGACGCCTTTGCCGAGCGGAGACGGCTGGAAACGGAGACCGAAGTCGAAGAACGGTACGTGGAAGACTTGCGGACGTCCGCGAAAATGCTGGAGACGCGGCGCAAGGAACTGCCTGCGAAGAAAAGGAAATCCCCGAAAAGCCAGAAAAAGGACGGGGGAAAAGGGCCTCGCAAAGGGGGCAAATCATGAGCCGGCCAGCAACTCAACACAAACGAGCGACTTACCCGGCGTACAGGCCGTCGGGAATGGACTGGGTCGGTGACATCCCAGAGCATTGGGAGATTCATCGACTCAAGCACGTTGCGTCAGTCCAGTTCAGCAGCGTAGACAAGCACACACTTGAAGGCGAAGAACCCGTTCGTCTTTGTAACTATGTGGATGTGTACTACAACGACTTCATAACAGCGGATATCGAGTTCATGTCGGCCAGCGCAACGCAAAGCGAGGTTGCCAGGTTCCAGCTTTGTCGCGGCGATGTGCTGGTAACCAAAGACTCTGAATCTTGGGATGACATAGCGGTACCATCATATGTCGCCGAGAAGCTTGAAGGTGTGTTGTGTGGCTACCATTTAGCGCACATTCGGCCGCATCCGCGTAAGCTTCTCGGCGAGTACCTGTTTCGTGCCTTCCGTTCGCGTGGGATCAACGACCAGTTCCGCGTCGCCGCCAACGGCATTACACGATTCGGGCTGGGCAAGTACTGGCTCGATAACGGGCTTTTCCCCGTTCCCTCACTCGATGAGCAACGCGCCATCGCCGCCTTCCTTGACAGCGAGACGGCGCGGATCGATGCGCTGATCGAGAAGAAGCGGCGGCAGATCGAACTCCTCCAGGAGAAGCGTTCCGCCCTCATCAGCCACGCCGTCACCAAAGGACTTGATCCGCATACGGCCATGAAAGACTCCGGTATCGACGGGGTCGGAGGCTTGCCCGCGCACTGGGCCTTGAAACGGCTGAAATTTCTTACACCGCACGTCTCCGTCGGCATCGTGATCACGCCGTCCAAGTATTACGAGGAATCCGGGGTCCCTTGTCTTCGGTCACTGAATGTGCGGCCGGATGAGCTGACGGAGAACGACCTCGTTTTCATATCTCCGGAAAGCAACGAGTTGTTGCGCAAGTCGAAGCTCCATGCCGGTGATGTAGTTGTTGTCAGGACGGGCAAACCAGGCACGGCCGCCGTGGTGGATGATCGATTTGACGGGGCTAATTGCATCGACTTGATAATTGTCCGCAAGTCTGCCCGATTCGATTCTCGTTTCATGTGCTACGTCCTGAACTCGGATTTCGCGCTGGCGCAGTATATCGCCGGCACGTCCGGGGCGATTCAAGGGCACTTCAACATCGAGACAGCCAGCAACATGCTCATCCCTATGCCACCCCTTGAGGAGCAGGTAGGCATCCGCGAACGGCTTGACCTTGAGGTCGGCCAGCTAAAGCGGCTTGGAGATAAGATCGAAGAATCGATCACAAGGCTTCGGGAACATCGCACAGCGCTTATCTCCGCCGCCGTGACGGGTAAGATCGACGTGCGCAAGGAGGCCAACTAATGCCGGGACAACATACAGAATACGCCTTTGAGACCGCCATCGAACACTACCTGACCACGACGGGCGGGTATGTGAAAGGCGACCGGGAAACGTTTGATCCGGCTCGCGCCCTGTTCCCTTCCGAGGTAATCGCGTTCATCCAGACAACCCAGCACAAGGAATGGGACTACCTTTCGAACCTCCAAAAGGATAAGGCCGAAGACACTCTGCTGGACGACCTCTGCCGGGCGCTCAATTCCGACCACGAAGGGTGTCTCTCCGTCCTGCGGCACGGATTCAAATGCTTTGGAAAGCTGTTTCGCGTGGCCTACTTCGCCCCGGCGAGCGGAATGAACCCGGATACTCAGAAGCTCTATGCGGCCAATCGACTCGCGGTGACCCGGCAGCTTCGCTATTCGGCCAAGCACGGCAACACCCTCGATGTGACCTTGGCCTTGAATGGAATACCCGTATCCACACTGGAGCTCAAGAACCCCATGACCGCCCAGACCTGGCGGCATGCGATCACCCAATACAAACATGACCGCGACCCGGCGGACCCGATCTTCCAGTTCAAGAGGCGCACGCTGGTTCATTTCGCCGTGGACACGGACGAAGTTTACATGGCCACGCGGCTTTCCGGCCGCAGCACCTATTTTTTGCCCTTCAACCGTGGCTGCGGCGGAGGCGCGGGCAACCCGGAGAATCCCGGCGGCTACAAAACCGCCTACCTATGGGAAGAGGTCCTGGAGCGGCACAGTTTCCTCGACATCCTGGCGAGGTTCATTCATCTCCAGGTCGAGGAGAAGCAGCTCGGCGGCAGGAAAGTGAAACGGGAAGCGATGATTTTCCCACGCTATCACCAGCTCGATTGCGTGCGGAAGCTCGTGGCCGACGCCCGTGTGAGGGGGGCCGGGACCAATTACCTTGTCCAACACTCCGCTGGCAGCGGCAAGTCCAATTCCATCGCCTGGCTGGCCCATCGGCTCGCCAGCCTCTACACCGAAAAGGACGAAAAGGTCTTCGACTCGATCATCGTAGTTACCGACCGGGTAGTCCTCGACCAGCAGCTCCAGAACACCATCTATCAGTTCGAGCACAAGCAGGGCGTGGTCCAGAAGATCGACATCAACTCGACCCAGTTGGCCGAGGCCCTCGGGTCTGGTGTGCCGGTGGTGATCACGACGCTCCAGAAGTTCCCTTTTGTCACCGAGAAAATGGGCGATTTGCCCATGCGCCAGTACGCGGTGGTGGTTGATGAGGCGCACAGTTCGCAAGGCGGCGAGACGGCGACCGAACTCAAGGGTGTGCTTGCAGGAGCGGCGATCAAGGAAGAGGCCAAGGCGAAGGCCGAAGAGGAAGGGCTGCCCGACTACGAAGAGGAAATCCTCAAGACCATGGCCAAGCGCGGCCACCAGCCCAATATCAGCTTCTTCGCCTTCACCGCGACACCCAAGTACAAAACGCTGGAGGTCTTCGGCACTCCCGGCGCGGATAGCAAGCCGCAACCCTTTCATCTGTACAGCATGCGTCAGGCCATCGACGAGGGTTTCATCCTCGACGTGCTCCAGAATTACACGACCTACAGGACGTATTACCGGCTGATCAAGTCCATCGAAGACGATCCCAAGGTGGACAAGCGCAAGGCCGCAAGGGCGCTCGCCCGGTTCATGAGTCTTCACCCCCACAACATCGCCCAGAAGACTGAGGTGATGGTCGAGCATTTCCGCCACTTCACCATGCACAAGATTGGCGGAAAGGCCAAGGCGATGGTGGTCACCTCCAGCCGATTGCACGCGGTGAAGTACAAGCAGGCATTCGATAAGTACATCGCCGAAAAGGGGTACACGGGAATCAAGACGTTGGTTGCCTTCTCCGGTACGGTGATCGATCCGGATGCTCCCGGCGTCGAGTATACGGAAGTCGGAATGAACAGCGGCATCCGAGAGAAGGAACTGCCCGAACGCTTTGGGACGGAAGAGTACCAGGTGTTGCTTGTGGCGGAGAAATACCAGACCGGATTTGACCAGCCGCTGCTTCACACCATGTACGTGGATAAGAGGCTCGCAGGAATCCAGGCGGTCCAGACCCTCTCGCGGCTCAACCGTACCCACCCGGGCAAGGAAGACACCTTTGTTCTCGACTTCGTCAACGAACCCGAAGAGATACTGAAGTCCTTCCAACCTTACTACGAGCAAACGATCATCGGCGAAAGGGCGGAGCCGAAGCAGCTTTACGAGCTCCAGGCCAAATTGGATGGACACCAAGTCTATTACAAGGCCGAGGTCGAGGAGTTCTGCAAGGTATTCTACAAACCGCGACAGAATCAACCGCCCGCCGATCACGCCAGGATGAACGCATGCATCGATCCGGCCGTGAATCGTTACAACGGACTTGAAGAAGATGTCCGGGAGGAATTCCGGAAGACGCTGGTCGCTTTCAGAAACCTTTATTCTTTCATGTCGCAGGTGATCCCCTTCCAGGACTCCGATTTGGAAAAGCTGTACTCATACGTCCGGTTTCTGCTTACCAAACTGCCGAGAGATAACCGGGGACCGATCTACAACTTTGACGATGACGTGGCGCTCAAGTTTTACCGATTACAGAAGATCGGGGAGGGCTCCATCGTCATGGAGCCGGGAGCGCGATACGAGGTGTCTGGGCCCACCTCAGTGGGCACCGGCGTGGCTCGAGGTGATGAGATCGAGCTGTCCAAGCTCATCGATATTCTCAACGAGCGGTTCGGAACCGAGTTCAAGCCGGGCGACCAATTGTTCTTCGAATCGATACGCGAGGACGCCGTGGCCGACAGCAGCCTCCGTCAAGCCGCGCTCGCCAATACGATGGAGAACTTCGGCTATGTATTCCGCAAGGCATTGGAAGGCCTTTTTATCGACCGCATGGAGCAGAATGAGGAAATCACAGCCAAGTTCATGAACGAGGATCATTTTCGCGAAACCGTCAGCCAGCACCTCCTCAAGGAGGTCTACGAAAAAATTCGGGAAGAAACCAGAGTTGTTAATAGCAAGTCAGGAAATATTTAAAAAGGAATGATTTCAATGCAAATACGATTAGTCAATCGACAAAGCTGCGCAGCAGAGTTGAGTGATCTACATCCGAGGGGTGATTTAGTTGGAAGAGGAAATATAAGTAGCCACGATATGACGAAGATATCTGACGCTGTTGCACTGTGATCCCCGTCACGATTCGGGAGACTCCTGCTTGCGTGATTGCCGTTCCATGAGTATCCTTAGAACGTCAGATGCAAGATGAAATGACCGGGGACGAGAACAGGGGCCGAGGGGGCGCCGTCGTGACGCGTCGGGGATTCCAGTTCAGGTGAACGGATAGCTTCACGGGTGCCCCGGGGAAGCAGGCGCCGGAAGGCATGCCCAACGGCATCGCTCATTGATGGTGAATGAAGGAAATTGCGAGCTTCTCGATGACGGACCGCGCATGGAGATCGAACGGATCTGGAAGTGATCGAGAGCGAGCTGCTTAAGAATCAAACGGGTATTGCCGACTGAGTGTTGGCTGGCGAGCGGAGACAAGCTGAACAGGTGATGCCGGCGATTGCCGGAAACGGGCTGACGATCTTTCATCAGGGGGCGGCGATGGTTCGTTTTCTCCACACGAGCGACTGGCAGTTGGGGATGCGGCGGCACTTTCTGGACGAGGGGGCCCAGGAGCGGTACGCCCAGGCACGGTTCGACGCCGTCCGCGCCCTGGGCCGCATCGCCGCGGCCGAGGGGTGCGGCTTCATGCTGGTGTGCGGCGACGCCTTCGAGTCGAACCAGGTGGACCGCCGCACCGTGGCCCGCGCCCTCGAGGCGCTCCGCGGCGTGCCGGTCCCGGTGTACCTGCTGCCCGGCAACCACGACCCCCTGAACGAGGCGTCGGTGTACCGCTCCGCCACCTTCCTCGAGGGGAAGTCGCCCCACGTGCACGTGATCGAAAATTCTGAACCCGTCCTCGTCGCCGAGGGTGTGGAGCTGGTCGGGGCGCCGTGGCTGTCGAAGCGCCCCGCCGTCAACCCAGTCTACGAGGCGCTCCGCGCGCCGGCCCCCGCGGCCGGCGTCGTCCGCGTCGTCGCCGGGCACGGCGCCGCGGACCGCTTCACCCCCGCGGACGCCGCCCCCGGGCTCATCGCCGTGGCCGACCTCGAGCGGGCCGTCGCCGAGGGGCGGGCCCACTTCATCGCCCTGGGCGACCGGCACTCCCTCACCGAGCTCGGCGCCGGCGGAAGGATCTGGTACTCGGGCACGCCCGAGGCCACGGACTTCGACGAGGTGCGGTCGGGCCGCGCGCTGGTCGTCGAGGTCGGGCCGGCGGGCGCGTCCGCCCGCGAAGTCGCCGTGGGCGGGTGGCGCTTCGTGGAGCGCCCCCGCGTGGACCTCAACGCCGCCGACGACATCGCCGCCCTGCGCCTGGAGCTGGGCGGACTGGAACAGAAGGCGTGCACCGTCGTCCGGTTGCATCTGGTGGGGACGCTCTCACTGGCCCTGGCGGCGGCGCTGGGGCACGAGCTGGACGCCGCCCGGGAGCTCTTTGCGGCGTTCGAAGTCGGCGACGCCGGCCTCGTCGTGACGCCCGACGACCCGGATTTCGCCGACCTCGGCTTCTCCGGCTTCGCCGACGCCACCGTCCGGCGGCTCCGGGAGCGGATCGAGGGGGGCGGGGAGGAGGGCCGTGCCGCCCGCGACGCCCTGATGCTCCTGGTCCGGCTGGCGAAGGAGGCCGTATGAGGTTCATCCGGCTCCGCGTCGCCAACTATCGCGGCATCACCCAAGCCGAGGTGGCGTTCGGCCCTGCGGGGATCACCCTGGTGCAGGGCCCCAACGAGGCGGGCAAGTCGAGCCTCCGCGAGGCCGTCGGGCTCCTGTTCGACTACCCCGACAACAGCAAGCACCGGCGCGTCGACGCCGCGAAACCGGTGCACCGGGACGAGGGGCCGGAGGTGGAGCTGGAGGCGGAATGCGGCCCCTACGCCTTTACCTACCTCAAGCGGTTCCTCAAGCGGCCGGAAACCCGGCTCACCGTCAGCGCGCCCCGGCCCGAAAACCTCACCGGCCGCGAGGCCCACGACCGCGCCCTGGCCATCCTGCGGGAGACGCTGGACTACGACCTCTGGCGGGCGCTCATCATCGAGCAGGGGGACGCCATCCGGCAACCGGAGCTCGGGAGCCAGCGGTCGCTTTCCGCCGCCCTGGACCGCGCGTCGGGCGGGCGCCCCGCCGACCCGCGGGAGGACAGCCTGTTCGACAAGGTCCGCGCCGAGTACCTCGCCTACTTCACCGGCGAGCGCGGCGCGGAGAAGCGGGAGCTCGGCGAAGCCCGCGGGGCGCTGGCCGACGGCGAGGCGGCCGCGGCCGCCCTCCGGCAGGCCCTGGGCGAGCTCGAGGCGGACGCCGAGCGCGCGGCGGCGCTGGGGCGGGAGCTGGCGCAGCTCGAGCGGCAGGAGGCGGAGCTGGCGCGGGAGCAGGCGGCGCACGCGGCCGATCTCGAGGAGATCGAGCGGCTGGAGAAGGCGTGCTCCGAAGCCGGCCTCCGGCTGCAGACGGCGCAGAAGTCCGAGCAGGTCGCCGGGCGCGACCTGAAGGAGCGCGGGGCGCTGATCGAGGCGGCGGAACGCGCCGCCGGGGAGCTGGCCCGCCTGGAGAAAGCGGACGCGGAGTCGCGTCCGGCCCTCACCCGGGCCGAGGCCGGGCTGCAGGAGGCCCAGCGCGCGTTCGGCGAGGCGGACGGTCGGCGGAAGGAGGCGGAGGCGCACGCCGCCCGGCGGCGCGACGACTTCGACTTCTTCAACAACAAGCTCAATCTCGACCAGCTGCGGGAGCGCCAGGGGCGCATCGACGCGGCCCGGGCGAACGCCGGGCAGGCGGAAGCCGAGCTGGCGCGCAACAAGGTGACCGACCGCGCCCTGAAGGCGATCCAGGAGGCCGAGCGGGGGCTGCTCGAAGCCTCGGCGCGGCAGCGGACCGAGGCGCCGGAGGTGACCCTGCGGGGTCTGGCCGCGGTGCAACTGGACGTCGACGGCCGGGAGGTCCGGCTCGAAGCGGGCGAGACGCGGTCGCTTGCCGTCACCGAGAAGACCCGCCTCACCGTGCCGGGCGTGCTGGAGGTGGAGATCGCCGCGGGCGCCGGCGCCGGAGCCATGGTCCGCGAGGTGGAGGCGGCGCGCCGGATCCTGGCGGCGGCCTGCGCCAAGGCGGAGGTCGCCGATCCCGACGCAGCCCGGCAGGCGTTCGAGGATCGCCGCGAGGCCCGGCGGGTGGCGGACGTCGTGGGGCAGGTGGAGAAGGACAACCTGCGGGACCTGACCTGCGACGAGCTCGACCGGAAGGTGCGGGGCCTGGCGGCGGCGGTGGCCGACTACCGGGCGAAACGGCCGGCCGATCCGCCCATGGCCGCCGACCTGGGCGCCGCGAAGCGGGAGCGGGCCGAGGCTGAGACATGGCTGAAGGAGGCGGCCGGGCGGTGGGAGTCCGCCCAGGCGGCGCTGGAGGCCGCCCGCGGCGTGTGGGACGAGCTGAACGCGGAGCACCAGGCGCGGCGGATCCAGCGCGAGCTGTTTGCCCAGGAGTTGGACAAGGCGCGCGGGAACCTGGAGCGGGCGCGGGCCGCAGCGGCGGACGACGCGCTGGCGGCGGCGCTCGCGGTGGCCGAACGGGCCGTGGCGGATACGGCCGCTGCCGTCCGCGCCGCCGAGACGTCGCTCCAGGCGAAGAATCCCGACAAGGTGCGGGCGCTGGCCGAGGCGGCCGCCGGCTCGTTGCGGACCGCGCAGCAGCGCCGGGCCGCCGCCCAGACGGAGCTCACCGAGGTCCGGACGCGGCTCAAGATCCGCGGCGAGGAGGGGCTCCACGAGAAGTTGCGCCAGGCCGAGATCGACCTGGCGCGCCGGCGGGCGGAGACCGGCGCCCTGCTGCGGCGGGCGGCGGCGGCCAGGTGCCTCTTCGAGACCATGCGCGAGGAGCGGGAGCGGGCGCGGCGAGCGTACGTGGCGCCGCTCAAGGAGAAGATCGAGGGGCTGGGCCGGCTGGTGTTCGACCCCACCTTCGCGGTGGAGGTGAGCGAGGAGCTGCGCATCGAGAGCCGGACCCTGGGGGGCGTCACCGTGCCGTTCGACTCGCTGAGCGGCGGCACGCGGGAGCAGCTGTCGCTGGTGTTCCGGGCCGCCTGCGCCATGATCGTGGCCGGCGAGGGCGGCATGCCCCTGATCCTGGACGACGCGCTCGGCTACACCGACCCGGAGCGGCTGCGCCTCATGGGCGCGGTGCTGGCCCGGACGGCCCGGGAGTGCCAGATCGTGATCTTCACCTGCCTCCCCGACCGCTACGCCGCCATCGGCGACGCGACCGTGGTGGCGTTGTAGTGAACAGGCAGAACATGGAATAAGAGGTGAGGTGAAATAAATAGACCCTTAACCGGGTATTCAAGAACCAATACCCATGGCTGCGTAGGCTATTGAACAGGGGAAAAGCCGTGCATGAATTTTCAAAATTCGCGGTGAAACAGAGCCTGGGGCGCCACTACCGGGAATCGGAAGATCCAACCAGGGATCCGTTTTTCAGGGATGCTCAGCGGATCATTCATTCCATGCCGTTCCGCAACCTGGCCAAGAAAACACTCCTGTACAACTATTCATTGGCCGGCGATATTCCATTTCGTTCTCCGCTGACCCAGACGATGGAGGTCATGTCGTTGGCCTCATCCATGGCCGAGGAAGCCCGGTTGAACGACCGCCTCACCACGGCCATCGCCTTGGGGCATTTCCTGGGTGCCCCCGTCTTCGGCCGATTGGGCCGCGAGGTTCTGAACGAACACGCGTCCAAGTTGGGAATAACTGATTTTCCGAGCAGTCTCCTGTCCTTGTATCTCGTCTCTCGCGGCAACCAGGGATATGACCACCAGGGACTCAATCTGACCGTGGAAGTCCGTGACGGGATCTTGAATTGTGTGGATTCGGAAATCAATCCGCATCTGGTTCGATCAGTGGACAAGGATGATCGAATCGTCTGTAGAAAATACCCGGACACCCTGGAAGGCTGCCTGGTTAAAGCGGTTCTGGAAGTAGCTCGATGCTCACAGGCTCTTGACGATATTCTCCTGTCAGAATCGCTCTCCGGCGAGAGCATTGAACGAATCTTAAAAGCACCGATTTTTCATCGAATTCCAATAGCTCGAGATATTCTGGCCGCAATCCCGCCTTATAGGAATTTGCCTGATTTCATAAACTCAGTGAGAAGCCTGCTCATCAAGGAGCTGATCCGTTTTGGAAAACTGGAGCAGTTGCACCAGGCTCGAACTCCCGAAGAGTTCAGATCATGCAGTTTGCATGACAATGAGTTAGGCGAATTGCAGCGCTTGTTGGATGAGATGTATGACGGCCTCCCCTTCGCCCACTTGAACAAGGAAAAAGCCTGCGCCATCCTGTCGGATGCGATTGAAGAAGCCGGTTGGCAGGACGATCCCGATCCGGCTTCCCGGATGATCAAGTTGTTTCAAATCGCCCGGCTGGCTGACGACGCACTGCGTCAACGAGCTGTCCGCAGCAGCGGGAAGCAAACTGGCATACCGGCCATCGTGGCGGATATCCAACGAATCACGAAAAATGAAATCACCACCCCAGGTTCCTTCTTCGAGCCGATGCTCAATCATCTGGCCGAGCTTTCAAACGCCTGGGTGTTGCTGTGTCGAAAACGGATCGAGACCGATGAGTACCTGCCGGTAATGTCCTGGCCCGTGGATGGCTTTGATCGGATAGAAAACCAACCACTTCAAAACGCGTGGTTCTCCAGGGGCACGGAGTCTCGCAAGGGAGTCAGGATCCTCGGCAACAAAGACATTCCGCCACAAGCCACCCACGTCATCGAGGCGCTGGGAAACGCGCCGTGGTTTGTCAGCGTGGCGATCCGGGATTACCTCGTCCTGTTCCCCTGGCCGGGTGCCAACGTCGATTTCGCCCGACAGCTCGGCGAATGCCTGTATGACTTGATCGGCATCGCGTTGGACGAATTTGAGGACGTGGAAAACCGCTCGGTTCGGCAAGCTGAAGCTCAGGTGTACGGCAGGATGTTGGACGACTTGAGCAACTACCTGGTGCCCATCGAGAAAGTTCGTTCCGATTTCCGGTTCAAGGTGCGCGGCGACGTGCACGATCTGATGAACAAGCTGGAGGAACTCAAGGCGGTCACAAATCAGGGGCGCCAAGATTGCCAAACCTGGAATTCTGAAGACGCGCTTCACTTCATTGACACAATCGACCAGTTCTTCGACCGATTCTGGAAGCAGATTCAAAAGATCCGCCGATTTTGGGCCAAGCCGATTCTGCGCACTGTCGATTTGCTCGAGATCCTGAAGCACCAGTTGGAGGAATCGCCAGTCCGCCAACAGGTGGTTAGTCTGCGAATTGACGGATCGGATGGCATTGCGAACATGCAGGTACTGGCCGATGAGCACCGCCTCAATGTGATCTTTGACAACTTGATCCAGAACTCCATGCGCTCGGTGCGGATGCGGGAGATCCATGCTGCCGGAGCCGAGTTCGCCCCAAGCGTGCGCTTCCGTGTCAGCCAGGACGGGTTGTTCTGGAAGATCGTCATCGCGGACAATGGCGTGGGCATGCCGGCGGAGGTGCGGGACAAACTCTATCGGCAGCCGGTGACGACCCGGCCCGGTCAGGCCGGGGGCAACGGAGCCATTCTGGTGGCCCGATACCTGTGCGACATCGGCGGATCGATCCGCGTGCTGGAGAGCGCGCCCGATTCGGGCACGTTGCAGGAGGTTCTCATTCCATGCATGACGAGCAAATGAATCCGAAAAGCGGTCTCGTGGTGGTGGCCGACGACAATGTCGAGATTCTGAAGACAGTTGCGGTTGCCCTGTCAGCGGCGTTCGAAGTGATCGCCTTGACCTCCTCGACACAGGCAGTTTGCGTCGTGCGCGATAAACCGGAGGTGCGGGTGGTGATCCTGGACGTTCGGTTTGACGACGACATCGATGGGCTGGAAGCGCTCCAGATGATCCATCAATTCCATCCCGAGTTGCCGGTCATCATCATGACGGCCACCCACGACAGTGCCGAGATGAGAGACGCCGCGTGCGGTCTGGGCGCGTTTGCGTTCCACTCCAAGCCGCTTAACCTGTCCGAACTCGTGGATGACGTTACCCGGGCGGTAGGGACGAAATAGGAGGTTCACATGGACACGGAGAAACCGGTTGTGATCGTGGCCGACGATCAGTTTGAAGTGGTTCGCCCGCTGATCGATGCATTGACCGATGTGTGCACTCCCATCTACTGCTGCACGCCCATTGAGGTGATTGAGCACATCAGAGTTGCTCGCGTCAGAGCGGTTGTTCTCGATCAGAGTTTCGGCGACGACGTCAACGGGTTGGATATCGTCCCGCTCATCAAGGCGCACGGTTCGGATATTCTCGTTTTTCTGTTGAGCCAGCATGAAGATCTGGATAAGGACGAGCGGATGTCAATGGTGGACGAGTATTGGGTGAAGGGATTTCTCCGAGACGATTTGGCTCAGGCGCATCTTCGCATCAAGACCGCACTCAGGCGGCCTCCAAAAGCGCACGATCCTCTTGTTGAAATTGATGAACGTGAATGCCATGAGCGCATGAAACGCCTGAAAAAAACTCTGGAGGTTTTTCAGGCCAACGAGGAGCATCTGGCACAGATCGAAACCCTCAACCGGGATCTGGATGCCGAGCGCGAAGTGCATAAGGAGGATTTGGCGCTGTATGAAGACGCCCATGAAAATTCCATGCAGGCTGCCGCGCGTTGCGACCAGTTGAATGAGGAGATTGAAGAGTTGAGAAGGAAACTTTCCGAAACCCGGAGAAGTATCCATAGCAGTGAAAAGAACAATACGGACCTGATGGAATACATCGCCGACCTTGAGGCCAAACTCGCGGATCGCGAAGCACAGTTGAAACAGCCAAGCCAGGCGCAGGACGAAAACGCCGCGAGGATGGAAACGTTGCTAGCCAAGCTGGAACCGATCCGACCGAAATCCCGCCAACTGGTTGAACAGATCCTGAAAGCTTATTCCTTCCAGGCGGACTTCAGCCAGGACATGTGTCATTTCTTGATCGAAGTGATGATGACCGGTTTCGACAACGGCCAGATGGTCATGGGGTCAATTCACGACCTGATCAGCGGTGAGCAACACGGTGAACCGACCAAATCAGAGCCTAAAATTCTCGAATATCGTAAGGGCGTCTACCGTCTCTACTATGGCTGTTGCGAGAACCGACTGGTTTTCCTGGCCGGTGAGCGAAAAACCGGCAACGCCAGACAGCAGCAATCCATTCGCAAAGCCGCCCAGCTGCTCAAATCATGTGCGAAAAAGTAACGTCAGTCGAACGATTCCAAGTAATACCAGATTTAGCTAAGTACTCGATGTCAGAGTGAGTCTGGTTAACAATGTTAGAAAAGCGCCATTTCGAATAATACTCGTCATGGGATTCGCATGATTGAGTGGTTGAGATGCTGAACGATATTTCCGCACCGGCGGGCGGCTCGTGGCGGTCATCTCCCACGTGGCCGAGATGCGCGAGCGCATCGACACTCGACTGGAGGTGATCCCCTCGCGCACCGGCAGCACTGCCCGGCTGATTCCGGGTTGACGCGATTTTTCCGGACGGCCGGCGAAATCGCTCCATACAACCAGGAGACAGCGCCCGGTGGGAACGGAAAACATGATGTTCGTCACAGGTTCAGAATTTAACGCTTGCATTTTTTTTGGGGCTGCCCCTATCATGGCAGTGTTGATTCACAAGCAGGTGGCAACCGCGGACGCCCTCGTCAGGGGTGGCGATCATTTCGGCGTCCGCGGCAGAACGGCATACAGGGCTGACATGGGAAGATCAACCAAAGGCAACAGCGACACCCGCGTCCCGGTAGGGATGATCGTGCAATTGTGTCTGACCGCTCTATCCGTTCAACTCTTTCTAGAGGAGTGATGCATGGCGGTAAACTGGGAAAGCTTGATCTTGGCTTGGCTTCATGATCCTCCGGACAAGGCGCTTTCAATTCCTGGACATGAAAAGCGGGCTCTGGCTTACATCAACCAAGTGTTGGCGAATGTCTCCTCATCGGATTTATCCTCGGTTCGGATTTCCCCCGACATCCTTGCGTCCGAGGCCCAGCGTTTCCCTATGCCTCGTTGGGATTTGGAAGGAAGACGCACGGTAGGCCCAGAGGGTGGGAAACTAACAGTCTTACATCCTTTGTCGGGACATGATCGAACTTTGGCTGCTGGTGAAATTGATGAGGCGATGATTGAAACCTGCATCAACGACCTGACAGACCACCATCATGCCCACAACGCTAAATTTCTGGCCCTATGGCGGTTCCTCCAGGAACAGCTGGCCAAACAGCAGAGCTGGTTCGACCAACTACCAGCCGATACTCGAAATCCCGACCACACCATATGGAATCACATGGATACCGTCGCGGCGTTTTTTGCCGCCCTGTCCGACGATCATGAAGCCGCGCTTCTAACCTTCTCCGTTGGCCCCGTTCAACGGTTCATCGCTTCCGCCCGCTCTGTCCGCGACCTGTGGTCCGGCAGCACGATTCTGGCCTGGCTGACTTATCAGGCTATGAAACCGATTATTGATGATTTGGGTCCTGCGGCGATTATCTTCCCTTCATTGAGGGGACTGCCCTGGTTGGACGCTGACCTGGCCGGCGTTTTCGCTCAGAAAATGCCGAAGACAGACAAAAAAGCAGACACCATGAAATCCCCTTGTGTGCCCAATCGTTTTCTGGCCTTGATTCCATGGAATCAAGGCGAAGCGGATGGAAATCCCAAATCATTCTCAGTCCGATGCCGATCGGCAGCTGATGCGGCCTGGAATGATCTGTGCCATCAGGTGCACGCGATTCTGGACAAGGATTTTCGAAATCTGTGCGGTGACTGGGACAAGTTGTGGCAACAACAGGTGACCGGCTTTTTTGACATTCGGACGAGCGTGCTATCCCGAAAAATTCTCTCGGAAACGGATTGCGCTCACCTTTTCGAAAAGAAATCTCTGATCGACAACTATCCTGAAATCAAAAAACTGAGAAGACTTGAATCTTCAATTCCGACAGCAGACCGACCGCCTTTCCCACAGGATCGGACGGGTGAATGGGCAATATGGGTGGAATTGGCGGGCAGACTGCATGAAGCGTCACGGACAGTGAGAACGGTCCCGACTGCGCGCGCCGTTGCGCCGGTGCCGCCCAAATGCAGCTTGATGGGTGACCTGGAGCAGATGGGGCCTGCGTTATTGACAGATTCAAGAGAGTTTTGGGAACAACTGAACGGTCGTTCCATCCGAGGGATTTCGATTCGGAAGAACGAGAGGATGTGTGCCGTCTCTCTTGTGAAACGTTTTGCTCCCGCGGTGATGGAGAAAAAATGGCCCGGTTCCTCCCGGTTAGGTTCTTTCAGTGACACCGCCACGGTTGCGGCAAAGGTCTGGCTGAAGAACCACAACATCGATCCTGACGATCATCCTGGTTGGAACGGTCAGTGGTTGCACTGGTCCAAACAGACAAATGATGGGGAATCCGTTCCGGATCCACTTTGGCAGGCGATACGCGAAGCGCGAAAAAAGGATGCGCCGCCGGCGTACTATGCCATCCTCATGATGGACGCGGATAGAATGGGCGACTGGCTACGGGGTGAGAATCCGGGCGTGCCGACCGTCGGCCAAGTCATCCACCCCAAGCTGACCACATATTACAGGGAACTCGGCAAGGAAGATGCGGTTGCAGCGTTGAATATGCCTCGCCCCGTGACTCCGGCGTTGCATGCGGCGATCAGTCAGGCTCTCGCCAATTTCGCCCTCCACGTGGTCCCGGAAATTATCTCCAAATATGACGGGACACCCATCTATGCCGGTGGTGACGACGTGTTGGCCTTGTTGCCGGCCCGTCAAGCACTGACGTGTGCCTCCGCTTTGCGTAAGGCTTTTCAGGGTTCCAAAGATGGCAACGGCGGGGCGCCCGAGGGATACTATCGGACGTCCGATGGACGCGACCTGATCATGATGGGCCCGACGGCGACGCTGTCGGCCGGGATTTCGATTTGCCATTACAAGGAGGACTTGCGTACGGCTCTGGCTTCGGCTCGGGACGCGGAAAAACGAGCCAAGCGCGCCGGCCGGAACCTCTTGGTTCTGGCGGCGAACCGGCGCAGCGGCGAACACGCCCAATCGGTGTGTCCATGGGCGGTGATTCCGTTGCTTGAATCCCTGATGTCGGCTTTCAGCGACAGCGAGGGGGAAGCCTCCGACCGGTGGGTCTATCATTTGAGATCCGAGGCGGAGACCCTCGCGGCCCTTGATGAATCGGCCATCCGTGCTGAGATACGCCGCCTGGCCGAGCGCTCTGATCCCAATTCGCGCCAATGCCTTGAGAAGCATCTGCGGGCACACAATTCGAATTTTCGTTCTGTGGGCGATGCTCTGTCGTCGGCCTACGCTGAGTATCGATCCCTGCTCCAGGAGGTGAAACTGCAATCGGTCTGGCCGCCTGGGCTGATGAGCCACCCGCTGGGGCAGTTTATCTGCCTGTGTCAGACGGCATCCTTCCTGGTGCGCGGCAAGGAGGAGCGATGAGCGCCAATGGCTCAAATCGTATCGGCTTGGAAATGGAAGCCCTGGATCTGTTGTTCTTCCGCGACGGCCGGCCGATGGAACCGGGCTACTTGCCGGATTCCGGGATGCCCAATCCGCAGGTCATGACCGGGGCCGTGCAAACTTTCCTGTTGCGCCGCCATGACGCGGATTTCAAACGCCTGGGCCAAGCGATCAGGGACGGGGCGTCGCTGGAGAGCGCTTTCGAGCAAGCGGGTGCACCGGCTGACATCGCTCGAGTCGAAATCCGGGGACCCTGGTTCGCGTTGTTGCCCCGTTCGGATGAGACTTCACCCAAGCCCTTGTTCCCGGTGCCGGCAAATCTGGTCAAGTCCGGGATGAAAGACCGGATCATTCGGCTCGATCCATTGTCACCGAACACAAAGATCCCCGGACGACTGCCAGTGCCCGAAGGTTGCCGGCCTCTTTGGTCCCGTTCGCGGGACCGGTTGGAAGATCTGGAGGGATTTGTCACTTTGGAGGGCATGGTCCAGTTTCTTTCGGGAAAAGTGCCTGGTCCGGAGGACGTGTTGTCCAATGATCAGGGCTCTCTCTATAAGCTTTGCCGGCGCACTGGCATCGTGATCGATCCAGACCGACTGGGAACCGAGGAAGGCAAAATCTATGGCATCGGATTGCTGGAGCTGAATCCCGAGTTGGTTCATAAAGGCGCAAAACATCGAGTCGGCTTGTACGCCGAAGTGAACCTGCCGGATTCCCTGAGAACCAGCATTGCTGACGAATGGCAACCGATGTCTCTTGGGGGGGAGGGGCGACGCGTGCGCGTGCGCCCCTCGCCGCATCAAGTCGCGTGGCCCCGTCAAGCTGCGAGCGATAGTCAAGGCGCGAGCATTGTTTTGATTGTTCCAGGCTTTTCGGTGGATGGCTGGCGGCCGGAGAATTTGAAGCCGGTCGCGGCCGCGGTGCCCGGCAGTCACCCGGTGTCCGGGTGGGATATGGCCCGGGGTGGGCCAAAACCCACGCGATTCGGGATGCCGGCGGGGTCCGTCTACTTTTTTGACCATCCGCCCGATATTGCGGGTGATTCGATCTGCGCGGGCGAGGATGCCCGCTGCGGTTGGGGACAATTCCTGCAAGGAGTGTTCAACTATGTCTAACGCATTGCTCTTCATCCATGCCTTGACCGGTCTGCATCCGGGATCGGGCGCCGCTCTCGGCGTGGTGGACCTTCCGGTCCAGCGCGAGCGGCACACCCAGTGGCCCGTCATCCCGGCTTCCGCCATCAAGGGCGTTCTGCGGGATGCGTGCAGGGATAAGATCAAGGACCAGCATAAAGGCAGCAGAAAAGATGCGAATGAAAAAGATCCTTGGCTGATCACCGCGTTTGGCCCGGCTTCAACCAACGATACCGCCTACGCCGGAGCGCTCGCGTTCACCGACGCCCGTATCCTGGCCTTTCCCGTGCGCTCACTGAAGGGTGTCTTCGCCTGGGTGACCTGCCCGGCGGTGCTGACTCGTTTCGCCAGAGATCTGGGGATGGCGGGGATTCCTGCTGACTGGAAAATTCCAGAGATTGCTTCGGGCAGAGCCGGGGTGCCTGAGAAAAGCCCCATTCTGATCGATGGAAACAAGTTCGTTCTTGAGGAATTCGATTTCGAAGCTGAACCGAATGTTCGAACACTCACTGAGAGTGTGTCCGCGATGCTGGTGGACAAGGCGTTCCTGGATGAGGGTACAGCGGGACGATTCCAGAAGCACTTTGTTGTGCTTGCCGATGATGATTTCACACACTTCGTCCGTTTCGCCACAGAAGTGAATGCAAGAATTGCGCTGGACTATGAGCGAAAAACCGTGAAAGGAACCGCACTTTTCTATGAAGAATTCCTTCCCGCTGAAACGCTGCTGTATTCACTGGTGATGGCTCATGATAGCAGGAACGAGGGGAGCAGTGAGAAAGCCGATACATTAATGGATAAGTTCCGAGAGCATCTCCCCCCCTATCTGCAGATCGGAGGCGATGAAACCACGGGCAAAGGCCTCTGCGCTCTGAAAATGTGACAGGAGGAAGGTCATGCCACAATCACTCGATCAGCGAAGAGCAATGCATGCCTGGAATTTGGTTCAGCGGGCTATGACGGAAGAACACTCGGAAACATTCCGCGGACAGGCAAAAAAACTGCCCATTCGAATTATGACGGCCGGCCTTGGTCAAGCCTTGGCGTTCCTTGAGGCGAAGCATTATGCTCCTAGCCTAATCTCCGGTATCACTGAGTGGATTTTCAATGGTCGTATGATTCAGGCAGCACAGCCTGTTTCCTCTTTAACAGTGGCGATAATGCAGGGTGATTCCATGTTTCTGAGGCAGGTGACCGACGAAGTCCTTGCCTATATGCAATGGGTGAATCGTTTTGCGGAGGCCGAGGGTTCGACCGAAGAAGAATGAATGGAGAGGATCTAAAATGTCCAATATAGTTATCCCTCGTTCGGCAAAGTCTCTTTACGACCAGATCAATGTAGCGCATAGGCACCCAGGCCTTCAGCTTGATAAATATTGTGAAAACATATTGGAAAGAGAGTATCAAAGACCCGCACTTCAAGTGGTGTGTGGAACTCGTGGGGATGATGCTCTCCTGCAACAGTTGCTGAAAAGAAGGGATATAGCGCTCAAGTCGCGCCAGGCTGTTGTTTGGGAACAGAGCACGTCAGGACCATTGACGCTCCATCTCAGCAGGTCTGCTGCGCTCGAAAATGCCGGGATATGCATGCATCCTGTTTACGGCTTTGTGTATCTGCCCGGTACGGGTCTGAAGGGAATGGCCCGGGCTTTCGCCGAAACCGTCTGGTTGCCCGCTCAAGACGATCAGAAAAAATCTAGGTGTCTGATTGAGGATGTGTTTGGCCGGGCAAATCTTAGTGATCGCAAGAGGGTAGAGCCGGATTCGAGCGGCTCGATGGTTTTCCATGATGCCTGGCCTAAGAATTGGCCCAATTTGGTTCTGGATGTTGTCAACAACCATCATTCAAAATATTATCAGTCTAGTGCTGGTGATATTTATCCCGGGGACTGGGAAGACCCAATACCGATATTCATTTTAGCCGTAAAGAAGGATACGAAATTTTCCTTCGCCGTGCAGAAGAGACAGTCAGATGTCGATGACGATCAGATCAAGCTGGCACGAATATGGCTGGATGGCGCCCTTCGCTATTTGGGTGCCGGTGCGAAGACCGCCGCCGGTTACGGAACCTTCTCGATTGCTGCGGACAATCCAGCCGTTGAGGTTTGGGAGCGAGCTCGCAGCAAGGAATTTTGTAACCAGTGGATTGGAGAAATAGAGGTTGTCTCTCCAGCGTTTCTCGGAAGCGCGAACAACGAAAAGCTGGACGAATCGATTGAGTTGCGAGCCGCTTCGCTGAAAGGCATGCTCAGGTTTTGGTGGAGATCTTTGTACCCCCATTTGGACGTTGAAGCACTAAAACAAAACGAGGGCAACGTGTTCGGGGATCTAAGAGAAGGGCAAGGATTGTTTGTTCGGGTTGACAAACGTACTTCAACAGTGCTTCGAAAGGGAAAAGATATGGGCGGAGGAGGCTCTCCTCTGGGTTATCTGGGATATGGACCAATAGGTTACAACAGAGAAGCGAGAGCAAATCTCACTACGCGGGATGCGATAAATTCACAATCTCACTTTTCCCTGACGCTTTCTCACTCCGATCCGGGTATGCTCGAGGAGGCCCTTCTCGCTCTGTGGTTAATGGGTGCGATGGGTGGGGTGGGATCTCGGACCCGGAGAGGGTGGGGTAGTCTGTCGATCAAACCGGAGCCAGGGTGCCAATGGCCCATGGACCTTCCTGACTTAAATGACGCTCAGACTATAAACGACTGGGAGAATGAAGTTAGAAGAGGATTGGATTCTCTTGTTCATACTGATAGCCGAAGGTTGTCTTCGACGGTTAATTGGACTGCAATAAGTTCCGATACCAAAATAATCACCAGCCGTAAAGGTTTCAAAGACTGGAAAGATGCGCTGACCGATATCGGTAGAAGATTTCAGGCATTTCGGGATGCGCACGGGATGAATAGAGCTGGAGGACAAAATGCAGAACGTGGGCCTGATTATCATAATGGAAGACGAGGGGCTCTCGGAAGCAAGATAGATTGCGCCCCGGATCGTGCTGCATTTGGGTTGCCTCATAATCAAATATTTCGATCACTACATGGGAATGGAATCGAAGTTGTGCCAAACCACGATGATTATGGGCGTAGAGCTTCTCCTCTCTTTTTTAAAGTTGTAAGGTTGATGACCCCGAACAATCCATTTTATTGGGTTGTGATCCACCTTCCTTCTAGTTTTCTTCCTTTGGGTACGAATTTGCAAATTAAGAAAATCATTTCTAGACCTGGACAATCTACATACAAGGAGAATCTCGTAACTGTAGATCCTCCCGATGCAATGGGTGGCTCACCCGGCCAGCAAGGAAGTATAATCTCGAGGTTCCTTGACTCGTTGAGGTGAGAACTTCGTTCCAGCCGTGAGAAAGATTTGCTCGTATTATTGAACCATTTGCTCACTGCCGAGCAAGAACGCGATGTAAAGATTGCATTTCGCGAACAGGCGGTTTCATACCCGCCGCAAGAACTACAGGAGTTCTGGGGTAATATTTCCCCAGATGGGCCGTTGCCGATTGAAAGATTGTCGGAAATCACCCGATGGATCGCGGAATGTTCTGCGACGGGGGAATACGTCTTGGTGCAGGGCGAGCCGGGCGCGACTGTTTATATCGTCGCCTTCTGCATAGCCTCGGGACGAATTCCGATTTATTCCACTACTCGTCGGGAATTCAGCTCGGTCACGCTGCCGGACGGATCGATCCAAAACCAGCACGTCTTCCGCCATGTGGGGTTTCGTCGCTACCAGCTTCCTTTTGATGTCGAGTCACAATGAGCGGGGAGAATGCGATGGATATCTACCTGAGTTTTCTCGGTCGTGGTTCAAAGGACCCGCAAACCAATCGGTATAGCTACCGGCCGGCCCGGTACAGTTTGGACGGCAGGAATTCCACAACCACTGAGTTTGTCCAGGTTGCTGAGATGGAGCTGCTGGGCGGTGAGAGATTCGACAAGGTGATCATCATTCAGACACCCACTTCCCGCGATGACCATTTCAAAAAACTGGCTGCTCAACTCCGTGATCGAGGTGTGCGAAACGTCCTCCCCGTGGTCATCGCGGAAGATTTCGAGCCCGCTTCGCAGTGGGCCTGGTTTGAGCAGTTGCTTCCGTTGATCGAACCGGGCAGCCGGTTGATCGTTGACCTGACTCATGGTTTTCGGGTGATCCCGATTGTGTTCTCCACCGCGATCCATTTCTTGCAGCGGGCGAAGGATGTCACTCTGGAAGCCGTCTATTATGGTGCGTTCGATGTGCCCGACGAAATCAAGCCCATCGTCAACATGAGAGATTTTTACACGGTCAATCTATGGGCGGATGCTGTGACCCGCCTCGTTGACGAGGCGGATGCCGACCAGTTGATCCGGGTGTCTTCCATCGCTCCCGGATTCCAGTCTGACGTGTTGAACCAACCTGACCTGCTCGAGGAACTGTCAGCCCTCACCGCGTCGATCAAGAATGTCGAAGTTCATGGCATCGCGGGAAAGGCGGCCGCCGCTTTGGACCGGATCGAACAATACAAGAACCAGGCTTCAACCACCGCCCGATTGCTGCTGGATTTGATTGTCGAAAAATATTCAACATTGGCCGTCTATGAGACGGATCGCTATTCCAAAGAGTATTTTCAAATTCAACTGAATATCATCCGTCTGCTCGCGTCTCACGGCTTGTTCATGCAGGCGTTCACTGCCATGCGTGAGATGGTCGGATCGATCGGCATGACAACTCTACCGGGAATACGATTCACTAATTCTGAGGGAAGAGGTAAACGGCGGTATGCGGATATTTTCATTCGAATGGTGCAATACGATGAGTCGATGTGGGATTTTCAATTAGAAAAGGAGCAGGTGAATAATCTGAAACCATTGTTCGACCAGTTACAATCTGGAGGATATCTAGATCAAATGAGACTTTTTCTAAAAGATCTGGTCAAGATACGAAATGGTTTCGACCATGCATGGTGTAGTTCTGCCTCAACCCCAGAGGATATCCCGCATCAGGCACAGCGGATGATTAGGGAGCTTGAGAAACTCATCGAGCGACTCGTCGAGCACGGTATTCTGAAATAGGTTCTCACAGGTCATTTTTGCAAACATGACCTTTACTGCAGCTTTCACCGGTAGTTGAACGTGAACCGGGCGGCGAAGGCGGCCAGGTCGGGCCGGGGGAGCGGGCCGGGCGGGGCGTCCAGCAGCCGTTCGGGAGTCTCGCCCAACTGCGATTCCCGCCACTGCGCCCGCAGCTCCGGCGCCGCCTCCAACGCGCGGCGGATCCGCCCCCGCACCTCCTCGTGGTGGAACTCCGGCGCCGCGCGACCCTTTTCAGCGGCGTGCAGGATCCACCGGGCCACCATGGCCGCGCGGATCCATTCCAGCGTGACCGAGGCGGCCTCCGGCTGGACCAGGCTGATGCCCTGCAGCAGCGTCTCGCCCGCCTCCGGCTCGGTTTCCGCGGCGTGGAGCGCCTGGTAGAAGGCGCAGAACTCGGCCGGGTGCTCCGCGGCGCGGTCGCCCAGCGCCGCTTCCAGGGAAAAATCCAGCGCCAGCCGGTCCAGTTCGCGGACTTCATCCGGCGCCAGCCGGCTCCGTCGCCGGAGTTCCCAGGCCGCCTTCCAGCACAGGGCCAGGGTGTACGGGTCCCCGCGCTCCGCCGCCGCCCGCACCGGTTCCGGCCATGGGGCGTCCGTCCCCGCCAGCCCCGCGGCCAGCGCTGCGGCGGCCTCGAGCCGGCCCTGGTCCAGGTAGAGGTGGCCCAGGAAATTCCGCTCCACCCGCTCCTCGCCCTTCCGTTCGAACAGCTCCACCGCGCGGTTGAAGCAGGTCTCGGCGCGGCTGAACCGCTCGCCGGAAGCATCCAGCGGCGCCTGGAAGGCCAGCGCCTGTCCCAGCGAGCCGTACAGCTCGCCGAGGAGCTGGTCGCGGCCGGGCCGCACGCCGAAGAATTGTTCCAGGGCGCCCATCTCCGACTCCCGCAGCCGGATGCAGCTCTCCAGCAGGCGCTGGGCCTCCCGGAATTGGAACATGTTGGCGTGGTAGACGCTCCGGTGGTTGAGAAAGTCGAGGTAGAGGGCCGCCCCCTCCGGCGTCCGGCACACCGTCTCCCGCATCGCCTCGCCGGCGACCATGGCGTCGGCGGCCCGGTCGAGGCGGCCCTGGTGGTTGGCGCAGGCCAGGAGGTCGCGCTGCACCCGGAAGCGCAGGGCCGCCAGACCCGGCTCCTGCGGGCTGTCCGTCCAGAGGCGCTCCAGCGGCGCCGCGAGCCGCTCCAGGATCCGGCGGGCCGTCTCCTCGTAGCCCGAGCGGCGCAGCAGGTAGCGCCGGGCGGCGCTCTCGATGAGTTCCAGTTGCGCTTCCGCCGGCTCTTTCAGCAGCCGGTCCGTGGCCGCCTCGAGCAGTCTGCGGGTCGGTTCGGCGTAGTAGGGGTGGGCGGCCAGCGCCTCCACCGCCGACCAGTCGGCGATGATGCCGGCGGCGTCGCCGTGGCGCAGGCGGCGGAACAGGCCGCGGTAGAGGTCGTCGAGCGGGCCGTACACGAACCGGTGGCGGGCGTGCCGGGCCGCCGCCGCGGCCAGCTCCTTCAGGTTCCGGGCGTCGCCGAGGCCGGGCGCGTTCCGCCCGGTGAACGGGGCCAGGTCGTCGGCGGGCAGGAACTGCCCCAGCAGGTTGCTCAGGAAGTCGGCGAGCTGATGAAAGGGGCCGCCCGCCGTCACCGCGACCACGTGGAGCGAGCCCAACTCGTTCGCCCGCGGGGTGCCGACCGCCTCCAGGGCCGCCTGACGCAACGCCCCCAGCAGGTAGCCGTCCCGCACCAGCCGGTACAGCATATTGCCATGCTCGTCTCGCCGGTCGTCCACCTGCTCGAAGCCGAGTTGGGCCAGGATCTCCTGGGCGCCGCGGTCGCCGGGCGGGACGGGGAAGAGCCGGCTGGCCGCCTGGACGGCGTACGCGTCGGCCTCGCGGAGGTTCCAGGCGTTGCCGAACAGCAGGTTTTCCAGCAGCCGCGTCACCATGGACAGGTACCGGTTCCCGCCCAGCGCGTCGGCGGCGAACTGCGGCACGTTCAGCACATCCTGCCCATACCGGATGTAGCAGAATTCGACGCCGCGGCGGGCCAGCGCCGGGAGCAGCTCCCGGTAGAGGGCCAACCGCCGGCTGGCGATCTCGGCGCCCCGCCGGTGCAGCGCGTCGTGGCCGCGGAGGATCCGCACCACTTCGGCCTCCAGCGCCGCTTCGTCGACGCCCACCGGGATCATCACCCCGGCCACCACCGGACGCTCCGCCGCCGCGGCGCCCCCTTCGAAGCGCCCGCTCTCGTCCAGGTAGACCACCCACTGGTTCATGCGTCGATCCCCTCCGTGAAATCGGGATTCAGCTGATACCGGCCGAAGCCGAAGGCGGTGGCCTTGCCGGCGTGGATGATCTGGCCGATCTCCAGGAACGGGAGGACGGGCTTCAACTCTCCGCCGATGCGCAGGAAGCCGGTCAGCCCGCTGAGCCGGACGTCGCGGTGCTGGCGCCCCGACCAGCGCAGCCACCCCGTGACCCGGCAGTCCGTCTCCAGGGTGCGGACCGCCCGCGCCAGGTCGAGCACCGGCCGGATGTCCCACGGTTCGGCGGCGCCGCAGTGGTAGTGGGCCAGCAGCTTGATCCGGCGCACCAGGGCCCGGAAGAAGACGCCGAAATCGAAATTGTCCACTACCAGCCGGCCGTTGGACTGGAGCCGGAGCGGCGTGACGAATTGCACCACCAGTTCGCCAGGGTCCGGATGGGGGTTGTGCTCCGGAGTCCAGATGAGCGGACGGCTCTCGGCGCTCCCGGACATCCGCCCCTCGACGTACACCGGCCGGCTGCGGGCGGGCCGCACCTCCAGCACCTCGTCGAGCCGGAATCGTCCCCGTCCGGGCCCCAGCCCGCGGCGGCCCATCTCCTCCACGGCCACGATGAAATACGGCAGATACGCCAGCGCGCGCCCGATGAGCACGAAGTGGAAATCGAGGCGGTCGCCGGCCCGCAGATCCGCCGGGCTGTCCCAGGGAGGGCAGAGCACGAACGGATGCGGAGCGTAGCTCCCGCCATGGCCCGTCACTTCCGGCTCCGGTCCGAGCGGGGTTTCGAAGATGTAGGAGTAGGCGCAGGTGCGCCGGAGCAGGCAGGCGTCGCACGGAGCGTCCCGGAAGATGCAGACCCGCCGGCGGAAGGCGTGGCCGAACGCGCCCCGCAGCGCCGAGCCGAAGAACTCCGGCAGGCTGACCGGCTCGGCCGCCTGGATGGAGAAGCGGAATTCCTTGAGTTCCAACCGGGGAATCATGACGCCCGTACTATAACAGCCCGCGGGGCCGCGGACAAGGTTCTCGCCGCCCCGTTCCCGTTGCCGGTGCGCGGGGTTCGGCCGCGTTGGCCTGCCGCGCCGCCGTCAGCTCCATCATGATCCCCAGCACGCCGGCATGGAACCACCGGAGGGCCTCCCGGCGGTCGTCGGGCAGGTGGTCCGGGTCGCCGGTGAGGGCGGCGGCATCTTCCAGGATCCATCCCAGGCTCATGCGCTGTGCCGCGTGGGGCAGTCCCGCTGCGGCCCGCCGGAATGAATCGGTGGGCAGCTCCCCTTCGGCCACGTCGTGCGCGTCCCGCAGGAGCCGGGCGCAGGCCGTGAGCTCCAGCAGCGCGTTCATGGCGGGATCGGCCTGGCAGGCGTTCGGTCCCCCGGCTGCGCGAAGGTCGACCGGCGCGCCCGGGACGCGGACGGTTGAAACGTTGCGGTTCATACTGCCTCCCGTGAGTGTTCAGGCCGGGTGCTGATCGGATGTTCATTCACCGGTCGGCGACGGGCCGCCCACGCTCCGCCGCCCGGTCTTCTCCACCGGGCGGACCCGGATCGCCTCGCCCCCTTTGCGTCCCACGCACGGCAGGAACCGCACTCGCAGCCCCAAGGCCGGCGTGAAGCCCCGGCACGCCGACACATGGACGAAGAAGGTCTCGCCGCCGGATTCGCCGTCCGGCTGAACGAAGCCGAAGCCGCGTCCCTCGTCATAGCGCTGAATCCGGCCGGATAAAAAAAGCTCCGGGCGCTCCCCCCTGGGCTCCGATTCGCCTTGCGGCGAATCGGCAGCCGGCGCCCGGAGCCGTTCCAGCCATTCCCTGGCTTCGGGGAAATCCTTGCCGTACGTCTCCTGCCGGTCGCGAATCGCCGTTTCCAGGCACCAGCGCGCCTCGGCGGACGCCCCCCCGCCGCCCAACAGTTTCCCCAGCAGAAACCAGCCGCCGGGATTCGGTTTGGATTGCGCGACCACCGACGCGCCGGCCTCCCACCGGGCCTCCCGCATGTGTCCGCGGGCGGCGAGAAATTCTCCGAAATGCAGATGGTAATACCAGTTGCGTTTTCCGGCCGGGAATGTGCGAAACACTTCCATGGCCTTGTCCGTCTGGCCGGCGGCGTCCAGCGTCCGGGCCAGGTGGTCAAAGATGTAGTCCTTGCTCCCGTCCAGACGGGCCGCCTCCTGAAACGAGCCGATGGCCTCGGCGGTCTGGCCGACGGCTTGAAGCAGTTTGCCGAGATGGTAGTGCCGGAAGACGTTGCCGGGGTCCAGCTCCACGGCCTTGCGCGCCGCGCGGACGGCTTGATCGAGCTTGCCTTCCTTCTCCAGGCACTGGGTCCACAACACCGTGACCTTTCGCAACAGGTTTTCCTGCCCCGGCGTCCCTTGAAAGCGGTCCCACGCCCGATGCAGTTCGAAACGAGCTTGTTGCGACAGGCCCAGGGCGAACAGGCACTCGGCCTTCCGCAGCAGGGCCCAGCCCATGTCCGGCCAGAGTTCCAGGGCGCGGGCGTGGTGCGCCAGCGCCTCCCGGTGCTTGCCCAACCGCTGCAGGCAAACACCCGCGTGATACGCGTGGGTGGCCGAGGTCGGATCCGTCCGCAGCAAGTCCAGGTAGATCCGGGCGGCTTCCTCCAGCTTGCCTTCCGATTCCAGTTGTCGGGCCGTGGCGGCCAGCGCGGCTGAATCCATGGGGCCTCCTCAACTCCGGTTTCCATCCCCTCTATGGGTAAATCCGGCCGCTTGTCCGGAAAATCGAAAAATTTTCGGACGCGCTCGAAAATCGCCCCATTGAATCGGTTGAGGTGGCGCGATGGAAGACCTGCTGATTTCCTACGACGTGGCGTCCGACAAGCGACGGCGCAAGCTGTTCAAGCTGCTGCACCGCTGGGGCGCCCCCCTGCAGAAGAGCGTGTTCCGCTGCCGGGTCCGTGACGCGGGCTTTGCGCGGATGCGGCGGGAGACGGAGAAACTCATCGATTTCGAGACCGACAGCGTGCTGTATGTCTTCCTCTGCGGTCGCTGTCTGGAGCGGGTGATCCAGGCCGGCCGGCCGCTGGACGTTCAGACGCAGGATGTCAAAGTCATATAGAGGATGGCAATTGCCGTGAACCACCAAATGCTGGTTGCCGTGATCATGCATCAAGTTGTGTTTTTCAGCATGGCGACGCTGTGGGCGTGCGTCGGGTCCATGCGACTGCCCCGTCGGCGGCGGTTCGCGACGCTCTGTCCGCCACAGATCATCTGTCCCGGTTCGCCCTTCAGCCGGCGGTCCGGATCGCCCGTCCGCCATCACAGTCCGAGGAGGTTCCCATGACAACCAATCCGCCGGTCCAACCGGTCGCCCTCAACCACCTGCGTGACCTGCAGGCTCATGGCGAGCGTGACCGCCTCGTGGAAGAATTGGAACGGCTGCGCCCCGAAAGCATGACGACGACCGAGGAGCTCGATTTCATCATCGAAGCCGCCCTTGAGCTGGGCCTGCCGCACGTGGCCGAGGGGTTCCTCGCGGAAAAGCGAAACCGGCGGAACGCGACGCCGGCCGACCTGCTTCAGGCGGCCGCGCTGGCGGCGTCACGGGGCCGGCCGGAGGAGGCGTTGGAGCAAGTGGAACAGGCCCTGGTTCTGGATCCGCGCCACCTGGGCGCCGTGCGCCAAAAGATCCACCTCCTGTCGCGGCTGGGCCGGCCCGATGCGGCCGAACAGTTCTTGAGCGACCGCGCCGAACTCTTTCCGGCCGGCATGGCCCAGACCCTTCGGGAAACGATCCGCGGCTCCGGCGAGGCGGTTCCGGCCGGTGACGCCCCGGCCGCGGCCGCGGAGCCCTGGACGGAAGCCCACATCCATCGGCTGCTCGAACTGTTTCAGGGACGCGGCGATGTGCATGCCCGCCAGTGGGTCAGCCCCGGGGGCGGGGGCGGCTACAACCCCGTCCACCAGCCGCTGGACCCGGTGCTGGTGGAGGGCCACTTCGCCGGGCGCCATACCCTGGGCGTCTACCAGCTCGACGAGGAGGCGCGCGTCCGCTGGATCGCCTTCGATGTGGACATCCGCAAGGAGGCCCTCCCCGACGCGCTCCGGCGCCGCAGCCAGTGGCAGACGCTCATCCGCCAGGCGTTCGACACGGCCGCCGCGCTGACCGACTTGTGCGCCGTCGAAGGCATCCCCGCCGCCATCGAGTACAGCGGCTTCAAGGGCTACCATGTCTGGATCCTGCTGGCGCGTCCGCTGGCGGCCGAACCGGCGCGGACTTTCGCCGAAGCCCTGCGCGGCCGCCTGGAGCAGGTCCCGCCGGAGATTTCCGTGGAGATTTTTCCCAAGCAGGTCCGGCTGCAGGGCAAGCATCTGGGCAATCTGATCAAGCTCCCCCTCGGCGTCCATCTGCGCAGCGGCCGGCGCAGCGAGTTCGTCGGTCCCGACGGCCGCCCTGTGCCGGATTCCTTCGAGCACCTCTTCGCCCTGCAGACGGCCGATCCGGCACGGATTCTGCAACGGCTGTCCCAACAGGCCGACGCGGGCTGGATGGAGAGCATCGCCTTCCCGGACGGTCTGCCCGGTCCGCCCCAGGCGACACCGCGAGGCGGCACCGAACTGCCGTGGGACCCGGACTCTCCGCCGGCCTATCAGCCGGAGGCCGACGAGCGCCTGCAGTTCTTGCTCTCCCGCTGCGCGGTCCTGCGGGCGGTGGTGGAGAAGGCCCGCGACACGGGCGACCTGGCGTACGACGAGCAATTGGCCCTGGTCCACACCATCGGGCACCTCGACAACGGGGTCGCCGCCGTCAACCACCTGCTGGGCCAGTTGCGCCAGCCGGCGCAGGAACTGTATCTGAAGAGCCGGCTCAAGGGGCATCCGGCCAGCTGCGCCAAGCTGCGCGCCCGCGCCGCCGCGAGCGGCAGCGGCGCCGAAAGCGCCTGCGCCTGCGCGTTCGGCGACAACCCGGGCATCTACCCCAATCCGCTGCTTCATCTGAACGGGTTCCAGCCGTCGGGTCCCGCCGTCGATCCCACGGTCAGGGACCAGGCCCTGCGGATTCAGAACCTGGTGCGCCGGTACCTGGATCTGCGGGAGAAGCTGCGCCGCCTGGACGCCGAGTTCGGCGAGGTGGAAAAGCAGGTCCTGGAGCTGTTCCGTGGCGAGGGCGTGGACAGTCTGCCCACGCCCATGGGCACGCTGCGGCTCGTCCACCGTGACGACGGCTCGCCCCGGATGGTGCTGGAGCTGTGAGCCGCTGCGGTTGTCGGTGCGCCGGCGGTTGATTTGGCCGGCCCCTGCAGGAAAGGTGCTCGGACCGGGATCGGCCGATACCTGATACCCGATACTCGATGTCCGATGTCCGATGTCCGACGTCCGGTCGACTCGATCGATCCGTTGGCTGGGGGTCTGATGTCCGTCGTTTATCTTGTGCGCCAGGGCACCACATTGCATCGCAAGGACGGCAGCCTGCTCCTCTGCCAGGGGAAGCGGCCGGTGGAGAAGATCCCCGCGGAGGAACTTGACCGGCTGGTCGTCCTGGGCGCCGTGACCCTTTCGCCCTCGGCCGTGTCGTTCCTGTTGAGCCGCGGGATCGATACGGTTTTTCTCAGTTTTTACGGGCGCTACCTGGGCCGGCTGAACGCGGGCACCCGGAAAAACGTGTACCTCCGGCTGCAGCAGTACGATCGGCTGCGCGACGTGCCGTTCCGTCTGGCCCTGGCCCGGCAGATCGTCCGGGCGAAAGTCCTCAGCCAGGCCGGGGTGCTGGAAAGCCGCCTCAAGGACGGCCCGAATCCGGTGCTGTCCCGGGGGCGCGAACAGCTGCTCGAGGCCGCCGCGGGGGCGGGCCGCGCCGGCGACCTGGCGTCGCTCCGCGGCTTCGAGGGCCGGGCCGGGGCGGTCTATTTCCGCTGCCTGGAGGAACTGCTGCGCACTCCCGATTTCATCTTTCACGGCCGCAACCGCCGGCCGCCCAAGGACCCGGTCAACGTGATGCTCAGTCTGGGATACACCCTGCTCCTGTCGGCGCTGGAGCGGGAGGTGGAGCAGTCGGGGTTGGACCCCGGCGTGGGGTGCTTCCATGAACTGGAATACGGCCGGCCGTCGCTGGTGCTGGACCTCCAGGAGGAGTTCCGGGTGCCCGCGGTGGACCTGGTGGTGCTGCGGGCCTGCAACCGGCGGGTGATGCGCCTGCAGGATTTCTACTTTCCCGACCGGATGGCGGAGGAGGCCCGGGATCTGGCGGAATTTTCCGAGCTGAAACGCGAGGCGCCGGTGGTGCTCACCTACGAGGGCTACCGCAAGTTCATCGGCTTGTTCGAGAGCCGCTGCGGCGAGCGCGTCTTTGTCCGCCCGCTGGGCGGGGCGACGGAAGCGCCCGCCGGCGGCAAGCGCCACGAACTGCGCGCGCTCTTCCGCCGCCAGGTGGCCCGCTACGTCCGCGCCGTCAAGGGCGAGGAGGAATACGAGCCCGTCGTCTGGGACTCGCGGCGCTAGTGACCGTCGATCGTGACCCTATCAGCCGGGACCGGCGCCGGCCGGCCCGGCCATGATTGATCAAAGGAGGATTCCCATGACCACCGTTGATTCGATGCTGACGTGCAGCGCCTGTTCCCGACGGGTGCCGCCGGAGCTGGTGGCCGCCTGCCCGGTGTGCAACCGGCGGTATTGCCGGGAGTGCGGGGGGGCGACTTGCGAGCTGGACCACATCATGTGCCACCCGATCGGCCCGAAGGAATCGATGATCTCCATGGTGCTGCGTTGCCCCCGGGACCACGCGCTGTTGAAAAAGCCGAACACCGATCCGTACATCGAGAACCTGCGCCGGCTCGAAGGGATGGATTGGGACCGGCGCTCGGTGGATCCGGCGGACGAGCTGGCCGGCGCCGTGAACTGGACCCGCGAAGTGGTCGCGCTGGCCCGCCGCTGTCTGGCCATCGGCCTGACCTTCCATCCCAACCCGGCGACGACCTTCGGGGTGCTGGGCGCGGCGCTGCGGCGGATGCAGGGGAGCGACGGCGACGACTATCTCCGTCGGTGCGAGGCGGACTTCGGCAAAAAGGTTTTCTCGCCTCGCATCGCCCGGGAGTTGATGTTCGGCCTGGCGGCCGCCATGCAGCTCCGCGAGAATCGCGCCGAGCAGCGGCAGGCGCTGATGGTGGCCCGTCAGTTCCTGCGCACCTGGTCCGACATGTGACGACGGCGCCCGGTGATGCGAAAACGCTTGGGCGGAACGCCTCATCCGGGCTACAATGAGTTGAATGGGAGCGCTCGATGCCCGGCTGGGCTGCTGCGCGGGCGTGTTCAGCGGCAGTTTCAGACGAATCGCCCATGGATGTGACCGCAGGATGTATCCAACGGTGAATCAGTCAGTTGATCTGTTCCCCGGGTATGGTACGGTTCCGGTGGCGCCCTTTGCGGGTGCGTTGCCGCAAAACGCCTTCGGAACCACTCGTTTTTCAGACGATTACGTGGCCAGCTAACCGACTGAAGGCCCCGACTACAGGGGATTGCGACTGATTATTCGAGTTAATAACGGCCGATTGTCTGAAAACAACCGACTGAAGGCCCCGACTACAGGGGATTGCGACGTGTAGTCCGCGGCCTCCGCAAATACCGCACCGGACACCAACCGACTGAAGGCCCCGACTACAGGGGATTGCGACAGGTCAAGCGCAACTTTCAGCGCTTCGAGCATCTCCGGAACCGACTGAAGGCCCCGACTACAGGGGATTGCGACAGAATAGACAGGGTAAGGCGCCTTGCCAGAATCAAACCAAACCGACTGAAGGCCCCGACTACAGGGGATTGCGACGAAAACCACATTGCGGTTCCATTCTTCTCTTTTGTTCAAACCGACTGAAGGCCCCGACTACAGGGGATTGCGACTTAGGCTGATTATTCGACTCGTTAATAACGGCCGATTGTAACCGACTGAAGGCCCCGACTACAGGGGATTGCGACGCACCACTTGCGCACAATCCGTTATAATAACAATGACATGAACCGACTGAAGGCCCCGACTACAGGGGATTGCGACGGAGGTGTCGACCACCTCCACGATACCGCCGGCCATCAACCGACTGAAGGCCCCGACTACAGGGGATTGCGACGCGCGTACAGCTCGGCGTGGGCTTCAAGTGGCACCTTGCAACCGACTGAAGGCCCCGACTACAGGGGATTGCGACTTTTCAGGGCCGCCCATCGTTTGGCGGGGTTGACATATAACCGACTGAAGGCCCCGACTACAGGGGATTGCGACGCCACAGGCGGGGTCCTCGCCCGCGTTGAAGCATAGGAACCGACTGAAGGCCCCGACTACAGGGGATTGCGACTCCATCCTCGGCAACCTTTACCGCACACTCATACATGTAACCGACTGAAGGCCCCGACTACAGGGGATTGCGACGCGAAGAGGCCGCGTTGCTGGAGCAGGCGCTCCAGCACAACCGACTGAAGGCCCCGACTACAGGGGATTGCGACGGGTCCGGCTGAACATAACCCCGGTCGCTGAACTCGGAACCGACTGAAGGCCCCGACTACAGGGGATTGCGACCTGGCGGGTGGCTTCGACACCGGCCCGCAACGCACGGTAACCGACTGAAGGCCCCGACTACAGGGGATTGCGACTGATAAGGCTCCGCAACTGGGGGAATCTGAAGATGTTGAAACCGACTGAAGGCCCCGACTACAGGGGATTGCGACCGATGGTAAGGGATCGGGCGGTGTTCTCTAACACCACCAACCGACTGAAGGCCCCGACTACAGGGGATTGCGACGTCCAAGGGAGCGATGAAGCTCCCGAAGTTCAGCCACTAACCGACTGAAGGCCCCGACTACAGGGGATTGCGACTACCGGGGAGCGACGACGGAGAACGCAACCACGTCCGGAACCGACTGAAGGCCCCGACTACAGGGGATTGCGACAAAAATCTCATAAGGACCTCTCCATAACTATTTTCATGAACCGACTGAAGGCCCCGACTACAGGGGATTGCGACAAAGCGCGGCATCATCCGCGCCGTGATGCCGAGCAGTCAACCGACTGAAGGCCCCGACTACAGGGGATTGCGACATGTCTCCAGGGTGGGAAAAATAATATTCCGAAGTCGGAACCGACTGAAGGCCCCGACTACAGGGGATTGCGACTGGCTCGTTGGTCCGGTACGGGTCATCCTCGATCAATAACCGACTGAAGGCCCCGACTACAGGGGATTGCGACGACAGCTCGTTGTAGGCATCTGCTGCGTCATCTGTCAGGAACCGACTGAAGGCCCCGACTACAGGGGATTGCGACAATGTACATTTCCTAACGCTCATCTCCGGGCCCGTCCCAACCGACTGAAGGCCCCGACTACAGGGGATTGCGACAAAGCTCGCCGTATTTAGCCGCTGCCTCAATCGCCCGAAACCGACTGAAGGCCCCGACTACAGGGGATTGCGACCAATGAGTATCGACTTTACAACCGTATCTTGGCATAAACCGACTGAAGGCCCCGACTACAGGGGATTGCGACTCCCACTCGCACGGCCCTGCGTCCTCGACGATGTGTACGGAACCGACTGAAGGCCCCGACTACAGGGGATTGCGACGCTTAAATTTTGACGCGGCGCACCGTTGCCGGCAAGACGGAACCGACTGAAGGCCCCGACTACAGGGGATTGCGACATCCGTGTTATGCGTCGGCTCCGCCGTCGCGACCGCAACCGACTGAAGGCCCCGACTACAGGGGATTGCGACCCCCGCAGGCGGAACACACCATCTTTTCGTCCCGAAGGAACCGACTGAAGGCCCCGACTACAGGGGATTGCGACGGCATTGTTGTGTTTGCGGCACAGCTTGGCAGTGGCAACCGACTGAAGGCCCCGACTACAGGGGATTGCGACCGGCTGCATACGGCTGGGCAACGTAGGTTGTGGCCATTAACCGACTGAAGGCCCCGACTACAGGGGATTGCGACATACGACCCGGAAAGCCTCCGGACAGTCCGCAGGAGATCAACCGACTGAAGGCCCCGACTACAGGGGATTGCGACGTGATGGCGAGCATCAGCCCGTAAAACAGGATGAACAGGAACCGACTGAAGGCCCCGACTACAGGGGATTGCGACGTGGTTGTCGTTAAACCACGGTACGTCAATGGTTGCAACCGACTGAAGGCCCCGACTACAGGGGATTGCGACTTTTGCTCCTCTGTTCTGTCATCAACAATTTTCATGTTATAAACCGACTGAAGGCCCCGACTACAGGGGATTGCGACACACCTGACGTTCAGTACCAACCATATCAGGCAGCCAAAAACCGACTGAAGGCCCCGACTACAGGGGATTGCGACTGGGAATGGCCTGGCCCGTGACCTGCCAAGATTCACCAACCGACTGAAGGCCCCGACTACAGGGGATTGCGACATCGATCATATGTTGGGAAATGGCCTTATTAAAGGACTTAACCGACTGAAGGCCCCGACTACAGGGGATTGCGACACAACGTATGGTGCCATAACGTCTATCTTCGAATTCATAACCGACTGAAGGCCCCGACTACAGGGGATTGCGACGTAGAGTGAGCTTATTATCGTACCTCTACCACTATACGAACCGACTGAAGGCCCCGACTACAGGGGATTGCGACTCGTAGCCCTATATTATCAACACGGGTAGAACACCAACCGACTGAAGGCCCCGACTACAGGGGATTGCGACTTTGGATGACGGGGGAAACCTGTTCTTCGGTAAGGTGCAACCGACTGAAGGCCCCGACTACAGGGGATTGCGACTTTTCGGTCTGAGCTTTCGACTCGCCCAAGAACTGATTAACCGACTGAAGGCCCCGACTACAGGGGATTGCGACTCAGCCCCAGAGCCGCGGCACACATCAAAACACGAACCAACCGACTGAAGGCCCCGACTACAGGGGATTGCGACAAGTCGCGCCGGCCGGACATTCCGATGGTTATGGAGATTAACCGACTGAAGGCCCCGACTACAGGGGATTGCGACTTAACATTATCTGTTAATGTAAATATACAGTAGCAATCAACCGACTGAAGGCCCCGACTACAGGGGATTGCGACAAGTAGACGATGGAAGCAAGAATGGAAGCTGACATCCCTAACCGACTGAAGGCCCCGACTACAGGGGATTGCGACAAGGAGTTGCAGTTAAGCAACTCCTTCAGAGAAGACCAACCGACTGAAGGCCCCGACTACAGGGGATTGCGACAGAAGGCGTGGAGCTTGCGCTCAACCGCCTTTTTTAGGAACCGACTGAAGGCCCCGACTACAGGGGATTGCGACCCGGTCGCAGCGGCTTTCACCGCCTCCCACGTCACTTTCAACCGACTGAAGGCCCCGACTACAGGGGATTGCGACTCCAGTTCCGTTTCCCAGCCTGAAGCGGCGGGTTAAGCACCGACGGAAAGCCCCGACTACAGGGGATTGCGACTGGCCTCGCACGACATTGCGATGAGGAGAAAGTTACACACCGACGGAAAGCCCCGACTACAGGGGATTGCGACTGTTCATCCGGCACCGCCCGCAACGCCCACAACGCATCGGCACCGACGGAAAGCCCCGACTACAGGGGATTGCGACAGTAGCAATTCGTCGTCCTGCAGCTCGGCCGGCACGCACCGACGGAAAGCCCCGACTACAGGGGATTGCGACATCAATGACGATGGCCTTCGCAAGATGAGTCTTGCCAAGCACCGACGGAAAGCCCCGACTACAGGGGATTGCGACGTCATAGGGGATCAACACACTAGGAACCACTATTTGTGCACCGACGGAAAGCCCCGACTACAGGGGATTGCGACTCCCACTCGCACGGCCCTGCGTCCTCGACGATGTGTACGGAACCGACTGAAGGCCCCGACTACAGGGGATTGCGACGCTTAAATTTTGACGCGGCGCACCGTTGCCGGCAAGACGGAACCGACTGAAGGCCCCGACTACAGGGGATTGCGACATCCGTGTTATGCGTCGGCTCCGCCGTCGCGACCGCAACCGACTGAAGGCCCCGACTACAGGGGATTGCGACCCCCGCAGGCGGAACACACCATCTTTTCGTCCCGAAGGAACCGACTGAAGGCCCCGACTACAGGGGATTGCGACGGCATTGTTGTGTTTGCGGCACAGCTTGGCAGTGGCAACCGACTGAAGGCCCCGACTACAGGGGATTGCGACCGGCTGCATACGGCTGGGCAACGTAGGTTGTGGCCATTAACCGACTGAAGGCCCCGACTACAGGGGATTGCGACATACGACCCGGAAAGCCTCCGGACAGTCCGCAGGAGATCAACCGACTGAAGGCCCCGACTACAGGGGATTGCGACGTGATGGCGAGCATCAGCCCGTAAAACAGGATGAACAGGAACCGACTGAAGGCCCCGACTACAGGGGATTGCGACGTGGTTGTCGTTAAACCACGGTACGTCAATGGTTGCAACCGACTGAAGGCCCCGACTACAGGGGATTGCGACTTTTGCTCCTCTGTTCTGTCATCAACAATTTTCATGTTATAAACCGACTGAAGGCCCCGACTACAGGGGATTGCGACACACCTGACGTTCAGTACCAACCATATCAGGCAGCCAAAAACCGACTGAAGGCCCCGACTACAGGGGATTGCGACTGGGAATGGCCTGGCCCGTGACCTGCCAAGATTCACCAACCGACTGAAGGCCCCGACTACAGGGGATTGCGACATCGATCATATGTTGGGAAATGGCCTTATTAAAGGACTTAACCGACTGAAGGCCCCGACTACAGGGGATTGCGACACAACGTATGGTGCCATAACGTCTATCTTCGAATTCATAACCGACTGAAGGCCCCGACTACAGGGGATTGCGACGTAGAGTGAGCTTATTATCGTACCTCTACCACTATACGAACCGACTGAAGGCCCCGACTACAGGGGATTGCGACTCGTAGCCCTATATTATCAACACGGGTAGAACACCAACCGACTGAAGGCCCCGACTACAGGGGATTGCGACTTTGGATGACGGGGGAAACCTGTTCTTCGGTAAGGTGCAACCGACTGAAGGCCCCGACTACAGGGGATTGCGACTTTTCGGTCTGAGCTTTCGACTCGCCCAAGAACTGATTAACCGACTGAAGGCCCCGACTACAGGGGATTGCGACTCAGCCCCAGAGCCGCGGCACACATCAAAACACGAACCAACCGACTGAAGGCCCCGACTACAGGGGATTGCGACAAGTCGCGCCGGCCGGACATTCCGATGGTTATGGAGATTAACCGACTGAAGGCCCCGACTACAGGGGATTGCGACTTAACATTATCTGTTAATGTAAATATACAGTAGCAATCAACCGACTGAAGGCCCCGACTACAGGGGATTGCGACAAGTAGACGATGGAAGCAAGAATGGAAGCTGACATCCCTAACCGACTGAAGGCCCCGACTACAGGGGATTGCGACAAGGAGTTGCAGTTAAGCAACTCCTTCAGAGAAGACCAACCGACTGAAGGCCCCGACTACAGGGGATTGCGACAGAAGGCGTGGAGCTTGCGCTCAACCGCCTTTTTTAGGAACCGACTGAAGGCCCCGACTACAGGGGATTGCGACCCGGTCGCAGCGGCTTTCACCGCCTCCCACGTCACTTTCAACCGACTGAAGGCCCCGACTACAGGGGATTGCGACTCCAGTTCCGTTTCCCAGCCTGAAGCGGCGGGTTAAGCACCGACGGAAAGCCCCGACTACAGGGGATTGCGACTGGCCTCGCACGACATTGCGATGAGGAGAAAGTTACACACCGACGGAAAGCCCCGACTACAGGGGATTGCGACTGTTCATCCGGCACCGCCCGCAACGCCCACAACGCATCGGCACCGACGGAAAGCCCCGACTACAGGGGATTGCGACAGTAGCAATTCGTCGTCCTGCAGCTCGGCCGGCACGCACCGACGGAAAGCCCCGACTACAGGGGATTGCGACATCAATGACGATGGCCTTCGCAAGATGAGTCTTGCCAAGCACCGACGGAAAGCCCCGACTACAGGGGATTGCGACGTCATAGGGGATCAACACACTAGGAACCACTATTTGTGCACCGACGGAAAGCCCCGACTACAGGGGATTGCGACTTGCAGAGAGCCCCTTTAACCCACATTAAAGCACATTCACCGACGGAAAGCCCCGACTACAGGGGATTGCGACACCATCAAATTGACCTTGTGATGCTCCACAATGGCATACACACCGACGGAAAGCCCCGACTACAGGGGATTGCGACACGGCGCAGGCCGCGGCGCTTACTTCCGACTCGACCGTCACCGACGGAAAGCCCCGACTACAGGGGATTGCGACGGACTTGATCTTTCGCTCAGTCTCCGCCTTGGACTCGCCACCGACGGAAAGCCCCGACTACAGGGGATTGCGACTGGAGCTCGCGGTCGATGTTGAGCTGAAAGATGCGCATGGCACCGACGGAAAGCCCCGACTACAGGGGATTGCGACCCATGGAGTTACAGCAAACCGACATTTTCTCAGCCACCACCGACGGAAAGCCCCGACTACAGGGGATTGCGACTTTTTGTGAATCCATCTTAGTATTTCAGTGGCCATCCACACCGACGGAAAGCCCCGACTACAGGGGATTGCGACACGAAATGAAAAACAGGTTGTGGTTGGTGCGCTTGGCCACCGACGGAAAGCCCCGACTACAGGGGATTGCGACGATTCCGGCCTCGGCAAGGGCTCCGCTGTCGAGCGGGCACCGACGGAAAGCCCCGACTACAGGGGATTGCGACACATGGCAAGCGCCGTGCGCGTTGCAGTTGACGTAATAATCACCGACGGAAAGCCCCGACTACAGGGGATTGCGACATCGATACTGGGGAAGTTAATCAACATCTGTCGATCCGAACCGACTGAAGGCCCCGACTACAGGGGATTGCGACCTACTTCGGGTTACGGTGGGACTCAGCAATTTTAATTGCAACCGACTGAAGGCCCCGACTACAGGGGATTGCGACCCAGGGGATAGAACCGACCACCCGAACTGGGTGTCTACCAACCGACTGAAGGCCCCGACTACAGGGGATTGCGACCTAGCAAGTCTGTAACGGGCAGCTGCTCGGTCTTTCGGAACCGACTGAAGGCCCCGACTACAGGGGATTGCGACCATATCACCTCCTATGACAGGACCTAGTAGCCCTTCTGGAACCGACTGAAGGCCCCGACTACAGGGGATTGCGACAGCACGGGTGAGAGATGAAGGGGTCGACTAGCGCCAGAAACCGACTGAAGGCCCCGACTACAGGGGATTGCGACTTATCCTTAAGCAGGGTAAAAACGGCCCAAGCCTGCGCGAACCGACTGAAGGCCCCGACTACAGGGGATTGCGACACGTAGCAGGCATCGACCGTGTATGCGTACAAACATGAACCGACTGAAGGCCCCGACTACAGGGGATTGCGACTATCTGTCGGTTTCACTGCCACCTTCGATAGTGTTGATAAACCGACTGAAGGCCCCGACTACAGGGGATTGCGACATACTGTACAGGAGGTGGGTCTTCCCCACTCCCGGAACCGATTGAAGGCCCCGACTACAGGGGATTGCGACACTGATTCCGGTATTTCCCCGTTGTCCGCGAGTAGTCCCAACCGACTGAAGGCCCCGACTACAGGGGATTGCGACGTTCGTGGACGCTGCTGATGATGACCACCATGGGAAGATTAACCGACTGAAGGCCCCGACTACAGGGGAGTACGACGCTGGCCGATGACCTGAGCCTTTACTTGCATTCAACCGGCCGTTCATCGATCGGCCCAGCGCCTGAGACACGTGTACGACCTATCGGTTGGCAACATGGAGGTACCGCGAGCGGCAGCGAGCGGCGCGATAGCCCGCTCGCCACGCCTCACCCCAGGCGCTCAACGACTCTGTCTGTGCCGCTTGAATGCCCGTCCGGCCAACGATCAACCCATTGTCTGCGATGAAACGCGACATGCCGGGATGAAAGAAGTGTGCTGCCGCCACGGTGATGGAATGGCGTCGCGGCGCCGACCGATTGTGGCGGCTGGCCCCCCGCGCCGCTCGCTGCCGCTCGCGGTACCTCCAGCCTGCCGGCTGGTTGATCGTGCTCAAGGCTTCAGCTAAAATTCCTGCCAAAATGTGTCAGAATCCCGGTATAAACTGAGTAGTCAATCGAGCTGAGAACCCCGACACAGGGTATTGCGACGTACTCCACGTTGTACGCGTAGTACGCGACCGCTTTCCTTAACCGACTGAAGGCCCCGATCCAATGAAACCCATTGGGATCGGGGCTTCGTGATTTTCATGGGAGTGCGGGGACGGATCCGATCCTGGGTCAGCCGGATTCAAGCTGCGGCAGACGGCGCCGCAAGCCACCGGATGCGCGGGACGCAATAATCGCTTGGCCCGGGCGGCGCCTGTGGCTACAATGGACGCATTCACGGAACGGTTAAAACATGGCCGTCGATTCTTCGGATTTCGACCTGTTGCCGCTGCTCCGGGATCACGTCGCCGGACGCGATCCCGACGGGCGCGGACTGGCGCGTCTCCTGCGCCGGTTGCGGGCCTGGGCGCGCCGCTACGCCCGTCGCAGTCCGGCGGGCCCCGATGGCGACGAGGATCTGGCCGCCGATTTCCTCGCCGAGCTGCTCGCCGAAGACGGCGCCGGCATGCGCTACGTGGTGGTGACCGCCGCGGACTCCCAGGCCGCCGAGCGGCTCCTGTACACCATGTTCCGGCGCCACGTCCTGGGGCGGCCGCGCAGCATCCTGGCGAACAAGCTCCGCTCCATCCGGCGGCTCCTGGAGCGGCGGTTTCCGGCCCGGCCCGGCGCGTTCGAAGTCTTCGGCCCCTCCGACGCCCGGACGCTGTCCCCGGTCGAATTCGAACGGCGGCTGCCCCGGTGGGTGGACGCCTGGCGGCAGGCCCATCCCCGCTGGCGCCCCGTCCGGGGTGACGCGACATCCAGTCAGCTGCCGGTGATCATTCACACCGAGACACTGGCCGAGATGGTGGATTTCCTCTACGCCCGGGCCGACGCCGCCCTGGGGCTGGACCAGGTGCTCCGCTTCGTGGCCGACGCGGCCGACCTGGTCCACTACGAATACGTTTACCGGCTGCAGGAGGTCCCGTCGCCCGACTGCCTGGAGCAGACCGCCGGCGCATCCCCGTCCGCCGAAGCGGCGCTCGAGGGCGGGGAACTCGATGAGTTGGCGGCGGCGGCCCGCGCGGAGCTCTCCGCGCATCAGGAAGCTTATCTCGCGTACCGGATCCGTCACAATCAGGCACCGCCGCCCGGCTGGTTCCGCGAGCGGGGGATCAGCCGGACGTCGTTCTACGCCGGCGAATTCAGGCGATTGAAGGAACTCCAGGCGAAATGGCGCACCCGCCAGCCGAACCTTCCGGCAGCCGTTCTGGACCGGATCCGCCTCGCGCCGCCGGATGAACCGGAGGATTCCCCCATACTTCCAGAGAGCGGGTCCCGAGCCCCGCAGGAGCGCTGACATGCCCGACCCGACACCGCGAGCCGTCTCAAGCCGCATTCGCGCAGGTTCCCTGTGGGGAGTCGCCGACGATTTCCGGCTGCCCGACGGCAGCCGCTGGCGGGGTCGGGCGCCATCGCTGGCCTGCCTGGTGACCGTCCGCGCGGAGGCGGGACTGGCGGTGGCGGCGCCGGTGCTGCCGGGGACGGCGCTGGCCACGTTTTGGGATTTCATCCTCCGCCCGGAGGGGCCGCCCGGTTTCGCCGGCCGGGTGGTGCTGCCCGCCGCTCGGGAGATCCCGCTGGTGGCGCTGACCCGCGCGTGCGGCCGAATCGAGCTCCCCGCGGAGCTTCCAACTCTGTTGGCGGACGCATCGAAGCTAGATCTGGAAATGCCGCCGCCCTGGCCTGCCGACCGGCGGGGTCTGCAGGTGCCGACGCCCTCCTACCTGGACGAGGTGGCCGAGCTCGGCCGGGAGTGGCGGTATCTGGAGCGGGCGGGCGCCCGGCTGGAGCGGTGGTGGCGGCAGGGCCGCGTGGTTCGGCTGCTCCGCCCGGCGGCGGCTCCGGACGTGGCCGCGATTCCCCTCGCCGCCGGCACCTTCTGCCCCACCTGGGAGGATGTGCCGGACCAGGCGGACCTGGACGGCGGCCGTTGCACGGTGGCCGTCTGCCGGCTGGGGCAGCGCTGGGTGCTCGAGGTGGACCTGGCTTCCGGGACGAAGCTGGACGAACTTTGGGTGGACGGCGTGCCGCGCGATGTGCCCGCCGGGCGGCCGGCACGGGTGGAGCTTCCGCCCGAGGGCTCGCCCTGCTGGCTCTGCCTCCGCCTGGGACGGAAATGCTGGTTTGTGCAAGTGGATACGCTCGATGCGGAGGCGGTCCCATGAACGACTTCGATCCGTGCCCCCTGGCGGCAGAGCTCGGCCAGGTCGGGCTGCTGCGGCGGCACCTCGCTGCGGGCGGCCGGCCGGCCCGCCGTGAGCGCCAGCTGGAGGAGGCGGCGGGGCAAATCGAAGCCCGCCGTCGCGACTGGGCGCCGCCGGGCGGGGGAGTGGCGGTCCCGGTGTTGTTCTGGGACGACGCCATCGGGGACGCGGTGGCCGCCTGGCTGCTGGTGGACCGCCCCGTCGGGCCGCCCGACGGGCGCTGGCCGGCGGCGCTCGGCGGCGACACCCGGACCGGTTTTGTCGACGCGGGACGCGCCGCCGTGGCCGCCCTGCCGGGCGTCTTCGGCGCCGGCGCACGCTTTCGGCCCCTCGACTACCGCCTGCGCATCGTGACGCCCGACGGCCTGCCCGTGTCGCGGCCGCTGCGGGGGCGGAGCGCCTCGGCCGCCTTCGCCCGGGCGGTCTACGCGCTGGCCCGGGGGCGGCGCGGGGAGCGGCTTCCCGCCGCCATCGGCGACGTGGACGGCGCCGGCGTCCTCCGACCGGTGGAGCGGACGGAGGAGAAACTGGCGGCGCTGCGGCGCGAGGAGATGGACGGCGCCGGGGCGGACGTGGTGGGCGGCGCCGCAACCGACGGCGGGGCGGGTGCTTCGTGCCACCGTCTCGCCGCTGGCACGCCGGTGGCGGAATGGCTGGCCGCCGAACCGGACGCGAGCGGGACGCCGCTTCCCGACAGCGGCTGGAACCTGCCGGCGCTCATCCACGGGCTGGAGCATTCCCGGGACGCGGACGGCCTGGAGGCGGTGCTGCAGGCCCTCGATCCGGCGGAGGCGCCGCTCCGGCACCGTTTTCTGGCGTTGCGGGCCCTGGGCGCCGTCCGCAGCCGCGCCGGGGACCTGTCCGGCGCGCGCGCGGCCATGGCGGCCGCCCTGGACGCGGCGGAGGCGGGCCTGGCCGGGGAGCACCTCGACGTGACCGATCTCACCGAGCTCTGCAACAACCTCGGCGTGCTGGACACCGACCTGCACCGGTGGCGCGATGCCGCCGGATGGCTGCAACAAGGGCTGCGGTTGCTCCGCCGCCACCGCGGCTGGACCGCCCGCGTCCAGCGCGCCCGCCTGACGAGCTCGCTGGGCCAGCTCCACGTGCTGCAGGGACGGCCGGACCGGGGCGAGCCGCTCCTGCGAAGCGCCGACGCCGAGCTCGGCGAGCCGCGCAACCTGAACTACGTGGCCGGCGCCCTCGTGGCGCGCCACCGCCGGGCGCGCCGGGCCTTCCGACCGGACGACAGCGTCTGGCTCGAGGAGGCGGCGGAGCTCCTTCGCCGAAGCGAGACAGCGGGGGGCTTCGCCTCCGAGCAGGAGCAACTGGCGAACCTCTGCTTCTGCCTGTACTGGCGGGCGCGCCTGGAACACGAAGCGGGCCGCCGCAACCGCGCCACGGGGGAACGCATCGAGGCGCTGGCGCCAGCCGGCGACCTGCCGGTGTTTCCCCTGGCCGCCGCGGGCGTCTGGGCCGGCCTGCCCGCCGTCGGCGAACGGGGCATGGCGGACACGGATGCCGCCGGACGCTGGCTGGCCCGGCTGGTCCGCTTCGGCGACCGCTCGCCGCTGCTTCGGCTCATCGCCCTGGGCTTGACCGCCCGGGTGCTCGCCGCCGGCGACGACGCCGGGCCGGTGCTGGCGGCCTGGTCGTATGCGGGGCCCGCCGGGGATGTGCCGGCGGCCTTCGGCACGCTGGGGGTGGAGACGCTGGAGCCGCTCCAATCGCTGACGCCGGCGTTCCAGCGAGAACACGCGCGTTGCCATGAACTCGCCGATGGACACCGGCGCTGGACCGGCAAACGGTTCGCGACGTTTCTCGACCAGCTGGCCGAGAAGATCTTCTATTGAGGGAAAACTAAACGCACGACGCGCCCTACTGGGTAGTTGTTGCCTTTGCTGTCTTTTCGTGCGCGGGACGAGCGGCGAAACACCGCGACGAACAGCCGACGTATTGTCGCGTAAACTGACGGGCTGTTGCTGTTCCTAATCGGTATTTTTCTGAGACGCATCCCGAATAATTTATGCACACGTCTGGATGGTCAGACGAATTGCTCCATTATGCTGGTAAAGCTTGACGGAGCAATCAAAGCGTTGTGTTCCCAATTACTCGGCATCATCGCGATAGCGGTCATCGTCATCCTGATCAAGCAGGCCTGGGTCACCTGGCTGTTTGGCCTGTGGCCCTGGAAGCGGCGGCGCTGAGGACTGAACCGACAACCGTCGGCGTTCAGGGGCGGTCAGTGCGGTTTTCGAGACTGACTGGCGAGCAGTGGCGTGACGGTGGCTTCGATATCGAGTGACGGAGGTGTCCGGTGGACAACTGTGTCAAGATCCTCTTGACCCGATTCTACGCGGTCTGCTTCATGTGCCTGTACGCCGTCATGGTGTACGAGAGCTTCCCGGGACTGGCCCGGCTGTTCAGCCTCCGCCCCGAATCGGGGATCTACCCGGCGGCGTGCGCGTTCTGGTTCGTGGCCGCCGTCAGCGCCTGCTTCTGGGTGGTGGAGCCGATGTCCAGCCGGCTGATCGCCCGGCTCTACGAGAAACACCGGGAGGACGACGAATGACCGGCACGGCAGGGCGTGACGCTCCGGGGAGCGGCGGCGGGCTGCCGACGGGATGCGGGCGGGCGGCGGCGGCCGGCAGTTGCCGGCGGACGGATTTCCCCCCGCTCGTTCCGGATTACGGAACGGCGGCGGGCTAGACTGGCGGCCCACGTTTGATAAGGAGGCACCCATGCACGGACGGATGGACAGGCGGCACCGGATCCCCTGCAGCCCGGGAAGCGGCCCGTCGTCGGGCGCCGGCCGCGGTGAGGGGGGTCCCGGCGCCGCGCTGCTGCCTTATTAATTGGAGGTGGGTGATGCATCGAACCTGTTTGCGTCGGTCAAGTCCGCGACGACCGGTGACGGAACCGCCATGGAACAGGAGACAGTCATGAGAGACTTCCAGATTTGGCTCGTCCATTTCCTGGGTTACCTCATTCTGGCGTTCTGGGGGCTGGCCGTCTACGAGAGCTTCCCGTACCTGGCCACGCACATCGGGTTGACCGATCCGGACACCATCCGCTATGATGGCGCCAGAGCTGGCTGGTTGTTGTTCTGCTTCTTCGTGGGCTATTCGGTCATCGCCCCCAAATTCAGCCAGTTCATTGTTACGATCAGCGATCTGAAAGACAAGGAAGAAGGAGAAGGCCAGGATCCGGAGTGATAGCAGGCCGGCATGGCCGGCCGGACGCGTGGCTGACGTCAAACGACAGAAAAAGGGGGTGCCATGGGGTCGAAGCAGGATCCGCATCGCAGCTACGGCCAGAAGATCATCACCCTGTTCGTGAAGCTCCTCTTCAGCAGCGGGGAGTACTCGCTCACCGAGCTGGCGCGGCAGCTTGGCTGCTCCATGCAGTCGGTGCTGCGGCTGCTGGACGACCTGCAGCGCGCCCACCGCCTGGAGCTGGAGGAGCGCCGGGAGGGGAACCGCAAGTACATCCGCCTCCGCCGGCCGGAGCGGATCCCGCCGGCCATGACGCTGTCCGATTCCGAATACAACCTGCTGCTGATGTGCCGGGACTTCACCGCCCACCTGCTGGGCACCGAGATGTTCGCCGAGGCCACCCGGGCGCTGGAGAAGAGCCAGGCGCTGCTTGCCGGCGACGGCCGGCGCAGCGACGGCAACTTCGCCGTGTTCCGCCCCGGCACCATCGACTACACGCCGCAGCAGGGCGCCATCCGAACCATCGTCCAGGGGCTGGAGGAGCGGCGGATCGTGGCGCTGGAGTACCAGGCGCTGGACGAGCCGCGGCCGAAGGCGCTCTGCGTGAAGCCGCTCAAGCTCTTCTCCCACCGCGAGGCGATGTACCTGCACGCGCGCCTGGCGCGCCGGCCCGGCCAGCGGGTGCGCGCGGCGGAGTACGACCCGCTGCTCGCCGTGCACCGGATCCGCGCCGCGACGCTCACGGAGCGGCGCTACGCGTTCCCCCGCGACTACGACTTCGACGCCGTGTTCAACCGCCACTTCGGCGTGATCAAGGGGGAGCCGTTCGAGGCGGAGATCGAGCTGAGCGGCTCGGCGGCGCGCTACGCCGCCGAGCGGACCTGGAGCCCGAACCAGCGCCTCGAGTGGACCGCGCCGGACGTGCTGCGCCTGACCTTCGCCTGCACGTCGGAGTGGGAGCTGCTGGCCTGGGTGTTCTCGTTCCGGGAGCGCGCCCGGCTCATCCGGCCCGACTGGCTCGTGGCGCGGTTCCACGAGACGCTGGCGGCGATCCGGGCAAACTATGACGATGAGTCGAGTGGCGGCGCGCGAGGACGCTAGCTGATAGGGCACGCCAAGACGCCAAGACGCAAAGTGATGTTTTTTGTCAATGGAAGGGCGAGAGGGTGAATCGGAGAAGGAGATTCACCACAGAGTACGCAGAGGGCGCAGAGGGTTTCATTTGTCATTGATCATCTGACATTTTTCATTGTCCATTTCAGATTATTGGCTATCGGTGATTGCTTATATTTTATTGGCTATT
>Ga0209163_1000576_pt1 | contig 63009 bp, 58 predicted proteins | sample MTBAKSrepl2MetaG_FD_187457 | JGI IMG/M metagenome (GOLD analysis project Ga0209163, IMG submission 187457) | Enrichment culture microbial communities om Arthur Kill intertidal strait, New Jersey, USA, that are MTBE-degrading - MTBE-AKS2 (Arthur... | ecosystem: Environmental > Aquatic > Marine >...
CCTGGGTCTTCGCGCTCACCGGGGTGACGTGTTTTCCCTTTTCCGTAGTTCGAAACGTCATTCCCGCGAAGGCGGGAATCCAGTCTTGGACAACTGGGAGTCCGAACTGCCTGGAAATGGAAGTTTGGCGGCCTGATGGCTTTTGAATGGTACGCCGCGCAGGGAGACTTTACGCCTGGATTCCCGCTTCCGCGGGAATGACGGGAGGGACTTGGGTGGCGGTGAAAACGGGTTGCCGTCGAATCGGGGCATTTGGCAAGGGAAACAACTGAATCCTTAAATTGACCCACTACCCAGCCTTCCGGTTGCTTGACAATTTTACGCGGGCAGGCTACGTTATCTGTTGTTATTTTTGGTATCAGAAAGGGAGTTAAACTCATGGCGAATCAGGTCGGCAAGAAATACACCTGCGAGAAATGCGGCGCCACCTACATCGTGACCAAGGGCGGAAAGGGCACGCTGATTTGCTGCGGACAGCCGATGAAACAACAATAGGCAACGAGTCAACGATTCATTTAGCTTGGAGTACAGGAGGTAAACGATGAGCCAGCTTGGAAAACGCTACATCTGTGCGGAATGCAAGACCGAGATTCTTTGCACCAAGGCCAGCGACGGCAACCCGGTCTGTTGCGACAAGGAGATGGAGCTTCAAAAACCCAAGAAGTCGCCCTCTTCCGATTAACCCCCCAGGTCTTCACCAGACCCAGCGAAAACGGATGGCGGGCCGGAGTCTGTCCGGCCCCATCCCGGCCCTTGGCCGCCGGGAAAGGGGTGGTATGCCCGGCGCGACGGTCCCCTTAAGCGACTTCCCCACACCTTGCCCCAACGGAGGGCTGCCATGAAAAAGACCCGCCTGTCCGGACTGCTGGGCATCCGCTACCCCATCCTCCAGGGCGGCATGCTCTGGCTGGCCGACGCCGGCCTGGCCGCGGCCGTGTCCAACGCCGGCGGTCTGGGCGTGGTTAGCCCTATGGCCGGCATGGAGCCCCACGGCGACCCGGTGGAAAACCTGACCGTGCAGCTCGGCCGCGTCAAGGAACTGACCCAGGCGCCCTACGGGGTGAACGTGCCCCTCGACCTTCGGGACTGCGGCCTGATCATGGACCTGTTGGTCTCCTTCGAGGCGCCGGTGGTGGTCACCGCGGCCGGGGACCCGAGGCTGTACACCGAACTTTTGCAAAGCGGCGGGGTGAAGGTGCTCCACGTGGTCGGGTCGGTCAAGCACGCCCGGGTGGCCGAAGCGGCCGGAGTGGACGGGATCGTGGCCGTGGGCATCGAGGCGGCGGCCCGTAACGGTTTCGACGAGGTGCCGCTCTTTTCGCTCGTGCCCCAGGTGGTTGACGCGGTCGGCGTGCCCGTGGTGGCCGCTGGCGGCATCGCCGACGGACGGGGCCTGGCCGCGGCTTTGGCCTTGGGCGCCGCGGGCGTACAGATGGGCACGCGCTTCGTGGCCGTGAAAGAATGCATCGCCCATCCGGCCTACAAGCAGGCCATCCTGGACGCGGGCGACACGGACACGGCCGTCACCAACCGGCCGCTCATCCCCACCCGCAGCCTCCGGACCCCCTACACCCAGATTCTGCTGGAACTCGAAGCCGGCGGGGCCGACGGCGACGCCATCCGCGAATTCATGGGCCACGCCGCCTCCCGGCGCGGCGGACTCGAAGGTGACATCGAGGGCGGCGAGGCCTACGCGGGCTCCTCGGCCGGATTGGTGAACGACATCCCCACCGCGGCCGAGGTCATCCAGAGGATGGTGGCCGGCTGTGACGCGGCCCTGGCCGCGCTCTGTCCGTGAGGCCCCATGGACCTGGAAGCCCTGCGCCAGGTGCTGCTCTCGAAACCCGCCGCGACCGAGGACACGCCCTTCGGCCCCGACGCCCTGGTCTATAAAGTGGCCGGCAAGATGTTCGGCCTGGTCATGTGGAAGGCCGAGCCCCTGGCCGTCAACCTCAAGTGCGACCCGGACCTGGCCGTGCAGCTCCGGCACGCCTATTCGGCCGTCACGGCCGCCTATCACATGAACAAGAAGCACTGGAACACGGTTACCCTGGACGGCACCGTGCCCGAGGAAGAGCTTCAGGCCATGATCGAGGACAGCTATATGCTGGTGGTCAAGGGGCTGAAAAAGGCGGACCGGGAGAAGCTGAAAGCGTAAAAGGCGGGCCTTTCCCAGCAGCGCCAGGGGGCGTTCGAGAACGACCCTTGTTTCCTCCCGTTGTATCAAATCGTTGAGATGCCAGTCCCTCGACGCCAAGGGGAGAACGCCATGGCCAAAATCCGGCAAGGCCAAGAACAACGGCCGAATATCCTGTTCATCCTGACCGACAACCAAACCACCGAATCCTTGGGTTGTTACGGCAGCCGGGAGCATCAAACGCCCCACATCGACCGCCTGGCTCGCGAGGGCGTGCGGTTCACCCGCGCGTTTTGCACCAACGGCCTCTGTTCGCCGACCCGGTCGTCCATCCTAACCGGACTGATGCCTTCCCAGCACGGGGTGCATTGCGCCTTGTCGGACGATCTGAGCGGCATGCCCGACGATTACGTCGTGGTCAAGGAGTTTCGCACCCTGCCCCTGACCCTGAAAAATCGCGGCTACCGGACCGGCATGATCGGCAAATGGCATTTGGGCCGGTTCCGCGAACCCGCCCTCGGCTACGAACACTGGGTGACGTTTTCCCAGGGCCATACCACGGACTTCTACAACAACCGCGTCGTGGACAACGGACGGGAGTACGAGGTACGGGACAGGCACATCGTTGATTTTTTCACGGACAAGGCCATCGAATACATCGAGGGTCAGGAAAGCTCACAACCGTTCTATCTCCAACTAAACTACGACGGCCCTTACTACCTGCCGCCCACGTGCATGGGTCCCGACCGGAAAAATCCGTTTTACGAAAAATTCGAGGGGCGGTTCTTCGCGCCTTTTCCCGCCCTGCGCCCTGAAATGACCGATTACCTTGGTCCCGACCCCGACGAGCCGGACCCGGCGCGTCCGGTGGATCAAATGCTCCGCCGCTGGCTCAACGGGGCCAAAAGGGCGTTTACCCACATGCACAACGATCCGGCGACCATGGCCAACATGGCCGCCCAAAACGCCCTGCTCGATCAAGGCATCGGCCGGGTGCTGGAGGCGCTTCGCCGGCAAGGCCTGGAGGAAAACACCTTGGTGGTCTTTTCCACCGACCAGAGCAATCTCTACGGCCAGCACGGCCTGTGGGGCCATCCCATGTTCACCACGCCGTCGTACATGTACGACACCACCTTCAATGTCCCCCTGATCTTCCGCCATACCGGGCGCATCAAGCCGTACCGGACCTGCGACACGCTGGTCGGTCAATGCGATTTTATCCACACGCTCCTTGAATATGCCGGCTTCGAGGCCATTGACGTGGACGACAGCCCCGGTCGCAGTTTCGCCGCCGCCCTAAGAGGCGAGGCCATCCCGGATTGGAGGTCCGAGATCTTTTTCGAGCACCTGGAAAGCCGATCCGTGCGCACGGCCGGCTTTTTCTACACCAAGCGCCTGGAAGGAACCGGGCCGAACGAGCTGTACGATCTCGTGGCCGACCCCAACCAGGACCGGAACGTGATCGACCGGCCCGAATACGCTGACAAGGCCAAGGAACTCGATCGACGGCTGGTCGATTTCTTCAGCCGCTACTCCGACCCCAAGTATGATCTTTGGCGAGGCGGCCGGCCCAAAGGCATTGTTTACCGGCCGTGGATTTTCAGGAAGATTTGGGGGGAGGACTGGGGGCCGGTCATGGAATCGGCGCCCTCGTTCGTGGACGACATTTGACCAAAGGGCGGCGGCGACACAGAGGTAATCTCGCGGCCCGCGTCCTGAAAGGCGCGAAAAAACGGCCGGCTTCGTCAATCGAAACCGGCCGATACCTTTACGATGTTCGTGGAGTTTGAGGGAACCTCTTTTGAAAAAGGGTTCCCTCAACGAATCTCGGATACCAGGGCGTTTAGGCCGCGGCCTCCTTTTTGCCTCGGAAGAGCGGCCCCAGTTTGCGGACGCGATCCGTGAACTCGGTGCAGGTCTGGGCGAACTGGGGACCCATGGCCGCCGAGTTGTAATACATCTCGACCCGGTCCGGCTCGATGCCGATCTGCTCCAGGACCTTCTTCACCGCGACGACCCTGTGGGCCGCCTTCTCGTTGCCGCTCACATAGTGACAGTCGCCCGGCAGACATCCGGAGATGAAAACGCCGTCGGCCCCGTTCTCCAAGGCCTCGAACAGATAGAGCTGATCCACGCGGCCCGTGCAAGGCACGCGGATGATGCGGACATTGGTGGGATATTGCAGACGCATGGACCCGGCCAGGTCGGCCGCGGCGTAAGAACACCATTGGCAGCAATAGGCCAGAATCTTGGGCTCGAAGTTTTCATCGACCGCGGCCTTGTTTTCCGCTTCCGTCATGTTGACCTCCAACAAATCGAATCGGCCGGAACAAGGCCTTAAGCTCTGGTGCCGAGCCGTGTTCGCGCCGGTATTTTCGGATCGGACTATACCATGGAAGCCAAAAAAAGGTCAAAACAATTTACATCCCGGTAGTGGGCCAGCTTGGAAACTATCTCATTCTCCGTAGGTCGTGGTCACTGTAAACAAAGACGTGTGCGCCAGCGGTTACCCAGGTGTTTTTAGTCCCTCGCTCCTATCGGGGTGACGTGTGTCCTTTCCAACGGTTCGAACCGTCATTCCCGCTTTCGCGGGAATGACGAGAAGAGCTTGGAGGCCAGTGAAAAAGGCCGACGGCGATTGGTAGGGCATTTTCCGGGCAAGTGATCAAAAGGCCGGCATACCGGGGCTTCTCTTCAAATGAGGGGTAACATCTTACCTCATTCTCAAAGCGACCCACTACCTGCATCCCGTCAGGCCGGGCCGGCTCCTGGAACATCTTGAAGCCGAACGTCTTTTCCGATAGACTCGGTCCTACCCTCGCAAGGGGCGCGAAAAAACAACCCGGATTTCGTCAATAGTCCCTCACAACGCCAAGGAGGAAACCATGGCTTCCATTAAAAAAATCCTGTTCCCGCTGGATTTGACCGAAGCCGTTCCCAAGATCAGCCCCTACGTCAAGCTCATGGCCGAAAAATTCGGGGCCGAGGTGCACGTGCTCTTCGTGGCCCACGTGACCCAGTACTACGCCAACATCGACATGTCCTACGCCTACGTGGCCGACTTCGAATCCGAGGTGGTGGCCCGGTCCAAGGAGAAACTCGCGGCCCTGGTGGCGGAGGCGTTCCCGGGGATGTCGATCACGGCCAAGGTCGTGACCGGGTATCCGGGCGAGGAAATCCTGCGCTACGTGGTGGACGAAAAGATCGACCTCATCGTCATGGGCCACAGCCGCGCCGGTATCGAGCGGGTGCTCTTCGGCAGCGTGGCCGACCGGGTGGTCAAGTACGCGCCCGTGCCCGTGCTGGTGGTCAACCCGAATCTCGTGGCATGAACGATTCCAGCGACCGGTATAAAAGGTCGTCGCGCGGTCAATCCCAATTTAGTGGGATGAGTCAAGTCCCCGCCGCCGCCTCAAACCGGCCGGGACTTAAGCCAGCGGCGGAGGGACAGTTCGGCCTCCCAGCCCAAGGCGACCTCCCGACTGCACATGGTTTCCAAGCGGTCCAGCACGGCCTGGCCCAGTTCCTTCTGGAGCGGCGGGCAGATGTAGTGGATGCAGAAATAGGGCCGGCCCCGGAGCTTGCACCCGGCCGGCCCCACGAACAGACAACTGCCCGCGAGGTCGCGCCTCGCGGGCAGTTCGTAGCCCATCAATAAATTGATCCAAAATAAAATCGCGTCGAACTGCTCCTCCACCCCTTGAAAGCAGCAGCTCCCGCCGTAGCGCTCCGTGCACGCCGTGCAGCCCCGCACCACGCCCGTCTCGACCATGACCTCCCAGGTCCGGTCGATCCCCCGGCGGTAGGCCTCGATCGCGGCCACGAGGCCGGCGTCGGCCAGCGCGGCCTCCCCGTGCGCCGCGTGCAAGGTCCGGGCGCGCTCGATCTCCCGGGCCACGGTCTTGGAAACGTCGGCCGGCCGTGACGATGAGGCGGCGTCTTCCCCCTGATCCATACGCTATCCCTTGAACGCTTGAGCGGCCCGCCGCTTTTGGTAATAATCGGCCACGCGGCGCAGCACGGAAAAGGTTTGATATCCGTCGTCGAAACAGGGAATGCCGTTGGCCGTGTAAAGGTAACGGGCCTGGACCCGGCCGAACTCCATGGGCCAGTGCTCGGGATCGGAGGCGATGTCGATGAGCACCGCGGACAGGGTCTTGCCGGTCTTTTCGCGAAGCTCCTTCGCCTTGTCCGCGATCTGCTGGTGCAGCCCGAGCGTGTCCATCTTCTGACCGGTTTCCATCTCGGTCCGGCGAACCTGATTCAGCATGAAGAAGAGCATCTCGAAGATAACCAGGAAATCCACGTCCTCCTGCTCGGCCAGAATCTCCATGATGGGATTGATGACCGTGGGCAGGTTGCCCGGATTGGCCAGGTCCACCGGGTTGCCGGCCCGGCCGCCGGCCGGAGGCAGGTAGGCCTGGATGCGGTCGGCCGTCTTTTCGTCGATCACGGGCACGTTAAAATCCGCGGCCCCGGCCGAGTCCAGACCGGCCACCACGGCCGCGCCGCCGCCGCCCATGATCCCGGCCCCGCCGCCTTGGAAGTCCGGCAGGCAGTTGAAGGCCATCAGGCACTCGGTCAGATCCAGCACGTGCCGGGCCGGCACGGCCCCGGCCGATTTAATGGCAGCGTTCCAGGCCTGCCGCGTGCCGGCCATGGACCCGGTGTGGCCCATGGTGCCACGAAAACCCTGGTCGCTCAACCCGCCCTTCATGACCACCACCGGCTTCTTGGCCGCGCAGGAGGCCAAGGCGTCGAAAAAGGCCCGGCCGTCCTTCACGCCCTCGATGTAGGCCCCCACGATCCGCGTCTTGGGGTCGGCCTCGAAGTAGCGCAGCATCTCGCTCGCGTCGATGTCACATGAGTTGCCGTAGCTGACCACCACGGAGAAATTGAGGTTGCGGCCCCTAGCCATATAGACCACTTCACAGGTGCCGCCGCCGCTCTGGGAAAAGAACCCGATGGGGCCGGGCGTGGTCGAAAAATCGATACCGGGCAAAAGGGTCAGCCCCACGGCCGGGGTGTGCACTCCGAAGCAGTTGGGCCCGACCAGCCGAAGGCCGCCCTCCCGGGCCACGCGCACCACCTCTTGCTCCAAGGCATCACCCGCCGGTCCGCTCTCCCGGAAGCCGGCCGACAGAATCTCGGCGCCCTTGACGCCCTTGCGCACGCAGTCCTTGATCGCGTCCAGCACCAGGGGGGCCGGCACGGTGATGGCCGCGAAGTCCACCGGGTCCGGGATGTCCGAGACCTTGGCATAGGCCTGCATGCCCTGAATCATGCCGCCCTTGGGATTGACCGGATAAACCCGGCCCTTGAAACCGAATTGAATGTTTGTCCTGAGAAAATTCCCGCCGAACTTGCGCGGGCTGTCGGAAGCGCCGATCACGGCGATGCTCTCCGGGTAAAATACGGGCCGATACTTTGAAACGTCCACAGGTGGCATGTTCTCCCTCCGCGCTGGTTTTCTTAAAAATCGAAGCCGGGTGAGGCTATGGCAATATCTAAGCTCGAAGCTTTGGTAAGGTTCAAAGCCTTGGTTTTGTAAGGGCGGGTCTGTGACCCGCCCGCCACGGCCTGTGAGAATCCGGGCGGGTTTGAAACCCGCCCCCACGCGAGATGGCCACGCTTCGCTCGCAATGACAGGCAAGGCCTTGGTCTTGTAGGGGCGGCACGCGCCCTGGGCACGCGCAGCGTGCCCCTACGAGCCGCCCAACCAATCCACGAGATCGGCCGGGTGTTTGACCAGAACGCGCGCCCCGCTGGCGATCAGCTCGTCCGCGGTGCGAAAACCCCACAGCACGCCCACGGGATACATGCCCGCGCGCTGGGCGGTCTCCATGTCCACCTCGCTGTCCCCCAGATAAAGCACCTCGGCGGGCGAAACCCCAAACCGCGCCGCGATGTCCAGGGCAGCGGCCGGGTCCGGCTTGTGCGGCACACCGGGTCGCGTCCCCCAGACCACCTCGAACCGCCCACCCGGCAAGAGTTCATCCACCATGCGCCTCGTGAACTCGTTCGGTTTGTTGGACAGCACGGCCATGGGCATGGCGGCCGCGGCGCAGGCGGCCAGCAGCGCGTCCACGCCGTCATAGGGCCGGCTTTTCTCCTTGTAGCGCCGGTCGTAAGCCTGGTTGTAAGCCTGGGTTGCGGCCTCGATGGTGGCTTCGTCGCGATGCTCGGGCGGCAGAGACTTGGTCGTGATGACGCGCACGCCCAAACCCACGTTGTACTTGAACCGTTCCGGGTCGTGCTCGGGCCAGCCGTTGGCCCTGAGGACCTCGTTCATGGCCTCGGTCAGGTCCTCGATGGTGTCCAGCAAGGTGCCGTCCAGATCGAACAGAACCGCTTTGAATCTCACGCGCTTCTCCAAAAGGCCGCGTCCCATCGCGGCCGAAATCAAAGACGTATCATACTCCACGGCGCGGCGTCAGTTCAAGGGCGGTTTCCTCTTGTCCCGGTCTCGGCCGCGCAGTGGATTTTGCGTTTCGCCGAAGTGAGCGCTAGGCCAAGAACTGCGGCATGTTGCGGATGACCGTCTCGGCCTCGCTCATGATGCCGCCAACCAGGTCCTTCACCTTGGGCAGGCTCTGCACCCGCTGGGCGCACTCGCCCGCGGCCATCAGACCCTTGTCCGCCTCTCCCCGGCAGACCGCGTTGATGGCTTCCCGCTCGACGCGGATGAATTCCAACGGCACGGTGCTCATGTCGTCCGGCGTGTCCAGATAGACACCCGGCGAATGGACCATGGTGTTCTTCTGGTGCTCCTTGCTGCGGGCGGTTTTGATCCACCGCGCCGGCCCGACGATGCCGCGAGCCACCAGGGTGCCCCGGTCCTCGGTCTTGACCACCTGCTCCTTCCAGGCCGGGTGAAAATCGCTCTCCTCCGTGGCCAGGAACCGGGTGCCCATCTGCGCGCCGGCCGCGCCCAGGGCCAACGCCGCGGCCAGGGTCTTGCCGTCGCAGAACCCGCCGGCGCCGACAATGGGAATGCCGGACCCGGCCAGGGCGTCCGCCACCGAGGGCAGCAGCACCATGGAGTGGACCGGTTCCCAGGCGATGTGGAACCCGCCCTCGTGGCCCGAGGCCACGATCAGGTCCACCCCGGCCTTCCGGCAGCGTTGCGCGCCCTTAACCGAAGGCACCACGTGGAACCAGTGAAACCCCGCGTTCTTGATCTTGTCCCGCCAGGGCACCGGGTCGCCGGCCGAGGTGAAGATGACCTTGAAGTTCTTTTTCATGTCCGGGTTCTCCTCGGCCACCCGGACGGCCGTGTCGATGACCAAGTTGGCCCGGTCCAACAGCTCGGCCGAGACCATGACGTTGATGCCGAAGATGCCACCCTGGTCCTTGGTCAGGCGGTGGGTCCGCTTGAGCACCGTCTCCAGCACGGCCGGCACGTCGTCGTCCAGCGAGGCCTCGCCGCTCTTGACAAAGGCCTCGTAGATGAGCGGCTGCATCTCGCGGTTGAAAAGCCCGCTGGTGGACAGAAGCCCCAGCACGCCGGCGTTGGCCGCGGCCACGCACAGGTTGTTGTTGCTGAACGGCCCCATGCCGGCCTGGATGATGGGGTACTTAATGCCCAGCATCTCGGTGAGTTTCGTTTTGATCACGTCCTTCTCCTTCTGTTTCAAAATGGCCTAACACGTATCCGCGAAGCGGTTCGCTTCGTTTTGTTCAAAAATATGCCAAACCCCATGAACGATCACGCGGTCGCGTAGGGTTGACCGCCGGGCCGCGGCACGTGCTCCGGCGGCCGGACCAGCTTCATCTTGCGCGCCTCGGCCGGGCAGGTCAGAACGCACAGCCCGCAGCCGATGCACTCCTCGGGGTCGGTCACGGCCCGCTCCTTGCCGGAGGCGGGGTCGGTCTCCACGCGGATGGCCCCGACAGGACAGCGGTCCCCGGCGCACAGGCCGCAGCCCTGGCAGAGGCCGGGGTCCTCGACGGCGATAAACCGGCTCTTGGCCAGGGCGTACTGGTCGAACCGCTCGCGGGTCTCGGCGTTCCGTACGAAAACGCCGCAGCAGCAGGCGCAGCAGTTGCAGAGCAGCGGCGGCATCTGGTCGGTGTTGCCGGTCAGGTGGACCAGCGGGTGCTCGTCGAAATCGTCCATGAGGCGCATGGCCTCGTCGTACGAGAGTTTTTTGCCGGCCCCGCGCTTCAGGTTGTATTCGCCGGCCCGGCCGATGGTGATGCACGTCTCGGTGGGGATGACGCCCTCGCACGCGCGGTCCCGGTCGATCTTCTTGCAGGCGCAGTTAATGAGGACAATGGGTTCGGCTTGTTTCAGAATGGCGCTGACGTCCTCGTGAGGCAGCACGCCCGGTACGTTCTGGATCGAGCGCCACCGGGGGATGACCCGCATCACCTGCCGCACGGCCGGCGCTTCGCCGCTTTCCACCAGGTTGTACTGCTTCTGGTTCGACTCCCGGGCCATGGCGTGAGCCAGGTCGAAAAACTCATCCTTGTCATGCTTGGGGTGGGAAGCGCCCACCGAGTCGTGCATGGACCCCCAACTGCGCGTCAAATGCCAGCCCGTCTTGCCGGGAAAAAGCAGCCCCTTTTCATACATGAGCTGGATGTGACTTTCGACCGTCTCCTGGCTCAGCCCGAATTTCTCGGCAAGCTGCTCGACCGGGGCGGGCAAATCGTTCAAGATGCGGGCCTGTTCCAGATCGACCAGCGCGGCGAAAACGTGGGGCATGACCTTCGAGTCCGCCTCCCCGACTTTTGCCGCCAGCGCGCTGTACACAGGATCAAGCTTCCGGGCCAGCAGCACCTTGATTTTCTCTTCGTCCCTTTTCATCTTGCGATCCCTCACACCTATTTTACTTTCCAATTCGGCGGCCTCTTCTCGACAAACGCCCGGGTGCCTTCCCGGAAGTCCTCGGAGGCCCGCACCCGGCCGGCGAGTTCGTGTTCCAAGGCCAGGCCCTCTTCCAAAGGCATGCTGTACCCCCGGATGATGGCCTCCTTGGTTGCCCGCACGCTCAGCGGCGCCCGCTGACAGATGCCCTTCGCCATCTCCATGGCCGTGGACATGAGCTTATCCAGAGGCACGACCCGATTGATCAGCCCGATACGATAGGCCTCCTGGGCGTCGATCCGGTTGCCGGTGAGCAGAATCTCGGAGGCCAATGCCCTCGGAACGAAGCGGGGCAGCCGCTGCGTGCCGCCCGCGCCCGCGATAAGCCCGATGTTGATCTCGGGCTGCCCGAACTGGGCGTGCTCGGCCGCGATGCGGATGTCGCAGGTCATGGCCAGTTCCAGCCCGCCGCCCAGGCAATAGCCGTTGATGGCCGCGATAAAGGGCTTCCAGATGGTATCGGCCCGAAGCGGCGGGCCTTGCGACCGGTCATCCCGGCGCTCGGGTTCGGCCACGAATCCCTTGATGTCGGCCCCGGCGGAAAAGGCCTTTTCTCCGGCCCCGGTGATGATGGCCACCCACAGATCATCGTTGTCCCGGAAATCCCGAAAGGCCTCCTGCATCTCGCCGCGGACCTGGGCGCTGAGCGCGTTCATCGCTTCGGGCCGGTTGATGGTGATGAGGGCGATGCGGCCCTCCTTGGCATAATCGACAGCCATGGCGCGTCCTCCTTGTCTTGGGACCCCTGGTTTCTTTCCCTGTCTAAACTTGTGAGTTGAACGCATCCGACTTTTGTTCCAAGAGACCATAGCACGCGGCGCGGGGTTGGGCAAATCGAGCGTTCATCGGTTTCCTGGACGCGGGGGAGCGGGCTTGATATAGTGGTCCCATCCGCACCAGACCGGGAGGAGACTTTGAGCGTCACCTTTCGTTACATCGGCGTCATCCACAGCCCGTTCACCCGGCTCGAGCAGATGCCCATCCAGCCCACCAGCGAGGCGGCCGGGCCGGGCATCGCGGAAATCTTTCCTGAGTTCGCGGCCGGACTCAAGGACCTGGACGGATTCTCCCACGTCATCCTCCTCTACCATCTGCACCAGGTCAGGCGCGGCGACCTGACCGTGACCCCGTTCCTGGACGCGGAACCCCGCGGCGTGTTCGCCACGCGCGCGCCCACGCGGCCCAACCCCATCGGGCTGTCCGTGGTCCGGCTGACCGGGATCGAGGGTTCGACGCTCAAGCTGAAGGAGGTGGACGTTCTGGACGGTACGCCGCTTCTGGACATCAAGCCCTACGTGCCCGAATTCGACCACCGGACAGAGGTTCGCGTGGGCTGGCTGGAAAAAGCGCGGGGCAAGGTTCAGAAAAAGGTCTCGGATGGCCGTTTTGAAAATGAACGGTCCGACAGCAACTGAAGTGACCCCCTGACTTGGAGGAGATTATGAATACCCAGGCGGAAAACCTGACCTTTCGGCTGTTCACGGCCGCGGACGTGGACACGCTGCCCACGCGCTGTCAAGGCGACCGCCAGGAGATCCTGGACCGGATCTCGCGCATCGGCGCCTCGGCCGTGGTCGTGTTCGAGGCCGGCCGGCACGTGGGCCAGCTTCAGTTCCGGCCCTATGTCCCGAACACGGTTTCTCCCAGCGGCCTGCACCATCCCTTGTATTGGATGGACTTTCAGGGCCACGCGCCCGACCTGCCCAAGCGCACCCTGGCCCTGTTCTGCTTCCATGTGGGCCAGACCGACAACACCCAGGACCGGGACCCGCGCTACTTCGGCCGAGGCATCGGCCTCAAGCTGCTGGATCAGGTGCTGAACTGGGCGGCCGGTGAAAACTTCGAGGCCGTGGTGGCCAAGGGCTGCCCGAACTTCCGGCCCGTGATCGAGTACATGGGCGGCATGCCCACCGAGACCTACCAGCACCAGGGGTTTACCGTGGCCGCATCGTACCCGGACGAGGAACTCCGCCAGGCCGTGGCCGGCATGCTGGCCGGCAATTTCGGCCCTGACCGCCAAAAAGCCGTAACCGGCATCGACCCGGACCAAGCGGCCGAAGTGAGCGTGTGCGTGAAGAGGTATTAAAGAGGTCGCGGGAGAGCTGCAGTACTTATAGATATTCTCTTAATAGATCATAGCAATTCCATTTGCGCAGAGATGGTTCCGCGCGTGGCAGTTTCCTTTCCTCCATTTTTTGGATAAACTTGCCTTTGACTATATTTATTTCTTGGTCGGTCATTCCCAAGGCGGTCCCATATATATGCAATTCTCTATGCATTAAATTTAAAAAACGAATTGATTCTAAATTTTCGTCAGCATATCCGAAACCGAGGAAGAAAGTCCTTTGGGCATTAGCCATGTGTTCCATAATCGCACGCGGAGTATCCCTTGTTCTCTCGCCTATTATTCTAATATTACTAGACAATTCTTTTAAAATTTTGAGATTATACCCGCTCCGATAAGGAGTTCCTCCGTGCCATTGAATATTATCTACCTGACCATAGACATGAATGATAGAAAAAGGAATAGATTCCTTTAAATAGTCTATCTGATCTATTGGAGATTTCGAACCTTCTATCTCTTTCCAGTATTCATGAAACGAATTCAAGAAGCTTTCGTACAGAAAAAAGTCTAGCGATCTATCATAGTTGAAGGTTATAAATGATATTCGATTCCCTTTAAAGAGACAAGCATCTTCCGGTTTCTTGCATAAATCAATCATCCGGTTAAATAAATACTTATACCAATCTTGATCCTGAAAAGATGTTTCCATATTTTCCGCAAATTGAGAGTACATTTCTGCTCGGAGAATAGCCCAGGTAATTGCTATTTTTCCGTGGTATTGAAAAGTTGGATTCAATGACAAAAATTTATCAATAGAATCTATTTTCGATTTTTCAAATCGATCTACAAAGACTCTCATCCTCTTCAGTTCTTGCCCTTGTTCTTTAGCGCGGATAGACGAATCTTCCTTTATCATGCGTTCAAAGGCGTTGTGGAAATCTTCGATGATCGTCTTCCTGAGCGAAGCTCCGGTAGGATACCCATAAGGTACGCTCGCTCCTGCTCCCAAAATAAACAATGTCGGAACATCAATCATTGAGCTCACCTCGTATCAAAGTTCTGTTAACCTTTGGCTTGTGTACTGCTACATTTCACATTAAGGCCAATACTGCATCTGTATCGCTCAAAATACAATGTATTGCAAGTAGGGACGCCCCCTGGAATTGCCCTAGGCCATTCCCGCCTTTTCTGGACGCCGGCTCTTCATCCGGGTATAATGTTTCCTCATCCAAAGAGCGTAAGGGAGGCATGAGGAAATGGTCGGCGCAAATCAAGGCGAAATGTGGCTTACAAATGGATTGATCGTGGACGGCACGGGCCGGCCCGGATACACCGGCAGTCTGCATATTAAAAACGGCCGGATCGCGGACATCACCCGCGAGGCGGTCCAGACCGACGCCCCGGTCATGGACTGCGCGGGCCTGGTCGTCGCCCCGGGCTTCATCGACATCCACTCCCACATGGACCGCGTGGTCGCCTTCGCCGGCTTCGAGAAGCTCAAGCTGCCCTTCACCGACCAGGGCTGCACCACCTTCGTCGCCGGTAACTGCGGCAACAGCGCCGGCAGCCTGCGCAAATCCAGCCGCTTTTTCCCGCGCCTGGCCCTGGACGACATGACCGACCAAGAGCTGACCTGGGACTCCATGGCCGGCTTTTTCGACCACCTGGAAACCATCGGCCTGACCCACAATCTCTATACCTTCGCCGGACATGGCTCGGCCCAGGCGGCCCTCCGAGGCCTGGACCCCAGCCCGCTGAGCGAAGCCGAAATGGCGGCCCTGCTGAAATCCCTGGCCGACGACATGGACCAGGGCGCGGGCGGCGTCTCCTTCGGCTTGGGGTACGAGCCGGGCATGTTCTTCACCACTGACCAGATCAAGGCCGTGGCCCGGGTCGCGGCCGAGCGGGGCAAGGCCATCAGCGTGCACGGCCGGGCCTATTCCCTGCTGACCGGCATGTACCGAGAGCGGGGAGGCACGCCGCACAACGTGCTGTCCATGAAGGAGATGATCGAGGTGGCCCGCGACACCGGCGTGCGGCTTCAGTACTCGCACCTCATGTTCGCCGGCTCCAAGTCGCACCCGACCTACGTGGAATGCCTGGAAACGCTGGACCAGGCCACCCAAGACGGCGTGGACGTCATGACCGACACCTACCCCTACCACTGCGGTTTCTCGGTCATCAACGTGCTCCTGCCCCCGTGGTTCCTGTCCAAACTGCCGGACAACTACCACGACGAACTGGCCCTGGAGCGCGTTCTGCGCGGCCTGTCCCGCATGCCCGAACACGGCGGCTTCGGCTTTGACGACATCCAGCTCATGCACGCCGCTCACCCCGACTACGAGGACATGGGCGGGCTGTTCGTCAGCCAGATCGCGGAGAAAAAGGGCATGGCCCCGGAACGCGTGGTCGTGGACCTGTCGGAAAAAACGGGCGGCCGGGCCCGCATCCTCAACCACAATTACTCGAACATGGAGATCATCGACGCTTTAATAAAGCACCCGGCCTGCCTGTTCATGACCGACTCGGTCGTCTCCCAGGTCGGCGTGCAGAACCCGGCCTCGTTCGGTTCGTTCCCCCTGCTGCTTCAGTACGCCCGGGACCGGAAACTCATCCCGCTGGAGGAAGCGGTCCGCAAGATGACCGGAGCCTCGGCCGAGCGCATGGGTATCAAGGATCGCGGCCGGCTGGAAGTCGGACTGGCCGCGGACGTGACTGTGTTTGACTGGCAACGTGTCAAGGACAACAACACCATCACCGAAACCGACCAGCGCCCCACGGGCATCGAGGCCGTGTTCGTGGGCGGCGTTCAAGTCAAAAAGGACGGCCAACTGATGGAAAAGGCCCTGCCCGGCGCCGTGGTGCGGGTCTAGGCGGAAAGGCGTTTTTGAGAGAACCCTTTTTTGTAAAAAGGGTTCCCTCAAACCCCCTCCTAAAAACTTTAAAATTACGCCCGCTGGCTCGCGCTTCGCGCGATCCAGCGGGCGCGGCTTTGGAACGAAAATACGAGCACGTCACCTCGGAGTGAACCCATTGGCCATATTTGTGAAAAACGAAAAAATCCTAGACCCTGGATTAAATCATTCCAGGGTGACGGCTTTTTGTATCCAGGCCCCATAACGTCATTCTGGCATGCCTAAAGCCAGAATCCAGCATTCCCATGGCTCCCGAAATAGCATTGCCTTGGCTGAAAAATCGATGAAGAAACGCAATCTGTTCGATGCCCCAATCCATAAGAGGCCATGATGTCGATGTCCAAAAAATTCTGGCTCCTGGTCGCCGTTACAGGACTGCTCCTGCAAGTCTTTGCGCGGCTTTCCGCCGCGGAGGTCCCGGCGAACCAGTCGCAACAAAGCGAGCTACCTGCGAAAGCGGCCCTCTCCGCGCATGAGCCGATCTACTTCATCGTGGGCGGAGGCGACGACATCAAGGCCAGATTCCAGATCAGCTTCAAGTACCGCGTCTTTGACGAAGACAGCGGCATCGTCCGAGGCGCGGGCTGGATGAAACTGTTTCATTTCGCCTACACGCAAACCTCGCTCTGGAACCTGAGCGCCGATTCCGCGCCGTTTGAAGACACCAGCTATAGGCCGAGCTTTTATTGGGATTTCAATCTGCCGCAATCGGAGTATCTGCCGAAGTTTATCCGCGCCGGGTATGAACATGAATCCAATGGCCAAGGCGGCGGGGCGTCGCGGAGCATAAACACGTTCTTTGTGGAGCCGTTTTGGGGAGGAAAATGGCACGGACGCGACTGGATCGTTGCTCCAAAATTCTATGCCTATCTTTCCAAGGGCGAGCACACCGAGAACATCGACGAGTACCGGGGATACGTGGACCTCGGGCTACGCTACGGCAACGAAGACGACTGGATGGCGTCCGCGACCTTGCGGCCGGGATACCGGGGACGTTCCATGATGCAGCTCGACCTCTCCTATCCCGTTCGCAAGATATTTTCTTCCCGCGCCGGCGGCTATATCTATCTGCAAATATTTCACGGATACGGCGAGACCCTGCTTTCCTACAACGAACACGCGGGCACGCAGATTCGATTGGGACTGGCTGTTGTGAGATGAACAACCGAAAAAGCCAAGAGGACCGAGGCGAGCTGTGTGTTGAAGGAACCCTTTTCGGCCCGAGCGAACGAGGCCAAACCCAGGATGACGAGACAAAATCGAGATCGGCAAAAAACGAAGGGGCCACAACCTAATAAAAACTCTTGGAACACTCCCGGCAGAGAGGAATTTCTTCCTGGCGCGAGAACCGATGCAGGTTCCGCACCTCCCGGTAGCGTTCGCCCTGCCAGACCTCCCGGATGGGATGGTCCCGGACCTGGCCCAAAATCTCGGCCCCTTCGTAGTCCAGGCAGCAGAGGGACACGTCGCCGCTCCACAGCACGGTGAAGGTCTGCCACAGCCGGGCGCAGGGTTTTCTTAAGCGGCGTTTCTTGAGAGAATCCATCACTCCGGCCCAGTTGTGCAGCCGGCCGAAGTCCACGTCGTCCACCACGCCGGCCAGCATCCGGCCCGTGGCCTCGCGGTCCGAAGTCTCGGTGCAGGCGGCCACCACCCGAGGGCCGTGACCGGCCATGACCCGGTCCCGTTCCTGGACAAAGGCCCGGGCGTTGCCCACGATGGTCGGCAAGGACAGGCCCTTGCGCAGCCGGGCGAACTCCTCGGCGTCGGCCCCGTCGATGCTGATCTTGATCTCGTCCAAACCGCTGCGAAGCATCCGCCCGGCCCGTTCGCCGGAGAGCAGGCTGCCGTTGGAAAAAATCTTCACCCGCTGGATGCCCAGCTTCTTGGCCAGGGCCACCCGTTCCGGCAGGTCCGGGTCCAAGAGCGGCTCGCCGAAGTTGTGCATGTGCAGACGCCGGCAGCCGCTTTCCGCCGCTTCCCGCACCAGCCGTTCGAACAGACCCTGATCCATGATACCGGTCGGCCGTTTCATGGTCAACCGGGGGCAGAAGGTGCAGGCCGCGTTGCACCGGTTGGTGGTCTCGATGCGGATCACGGGCGGAAACCGCCGCCACAGGCGGTCCATGATGGACGCCGTCAGCCGGGCCGCGATCTTCGAGACGCTCATACCTGTTCCCCAATCTTGGCCGGAAGGTTCCGGGCCGCTCCTCTTAAAATCTCACCAAAGTGAATAAAAACAAGCCCAACAGAATGAAAAAGACGTTGGGCAGCCAGGCCGCCACCGTGGGGGGCAGGAAGCCGATATAGCCCATGGACCGGGCCAGGCCCAAAAAGACGAGATAGATGACCGACAGCCCGATCCCCACGCCGATGCTCAAAGGGATGCCCCCGTCCTTTTCCCGCCAGAAGGCGATGGGCAGGCCGAGTAGGACCATGACCAGGCTGATGAAGGGGAAGGCCAGCTTGAGGTGCAGGTTCACGTAGGAGCGAACCGGGTCGTGCCCCTCGGATCGCACGCGGCGGGCGTAGGCCCGGAGTCCCTCGAAGCTCATCTCCTCGGGCGCCCGCGACACCCGGGAGACGTCCTCGGGCAGCTCCGGCAGATCGAAGAATTCCCGCTGAAAGGGCTGCACGATGAAGCGGCCTCCCGGCTCGTACGTCTTGGTCAAGCCCTCGTCGAATTCCCACCGGCCATCGACCAGGCGTCCCTCAGCGGCCTCGACCCGCTCGGCCAGATGAAAGCCGCGATCGAAGCGGTAGAGGCTGATCCCCTCCAACTCGTGCTTGGGCCGGTTGTAAACCTGGAAATTGCCAATCAGGCTGCCGGCCCGGAACCAGACGTTCTTGTAGCGGCCGGCCGAGGCGTCCTGCTTCTTTTCCACCTCGATGTTCCAGATGGCGTTCGTTTGGACCGAGGTATAGGGAATGACGGTTTCCGAAAGCCCGAACAGCAGCAGGCTGACCGCCGCGGCCGTCAGAACAAAAGGCAGCGATACCGAGAACAGGCTTACGCCCGAGGCCTTGAGAGCCACGAGTTCGCTGCGCCGAGCCATGAGACCCACGGTGATCATGACCGAAACCAGCATGGCCACCGAGGTCAGGTTGAAGACCACCGAGGGGATGAGCATCAGATAGTAAAACAAAACCCGGTGCAGGGCCACGCCCGCTTCGAGAAAATTGTCGATCTTTTCCAGGAAATCCACCAGCAGAAAGACCAAAATGAAGGTCAGCAGCACCAGCCCCATGTAGCGCAGAAACTCGGTCAGAAGATAGCGATGGATGAGCTTCATGACGCCTGGCCCTCACGCGCGGTCCGAAGCTGCGCCACGATAAAATCCAGCACGGCCACCAGCCCCAAGGGCGCGTCCAGATTGGCCCGGTGAAGCATGTACAGGGCCGCCAGGCCGATGAGGAGGTTGGGCATCCACATGCCTAGGCCCGGCGGGTAGGCCCCGGTCTCCCCGAAACTCCACCCGGCCGTAAATAACAGATAATAAACCAAAAAGACGGCCAGAGCCATGCTCACGCCCCAATTGCGCCCCTTGCCTCGAAACTGCACCCCCAGCGGCACCGCGATCAGACCCAGCACCAGGCAGGCAAACGGCTGGGAAAACCGCTTGTGGATTTCCAGCAGGTATTGATAGTGACGCGGGTTCGAGGGCGGAACGGTTCTTACGGCCGTGAACAACTCCTCCTGCGTCATCTCGAACTGGTCCGGCGGCGCCAGGTGCTTGGTGGATAGCGCGCTGGCCATGTCCAGCCGCAGGTCGTAGCGATCGAAGGTAATGCTTTCCTCCATCCGGTCCACCACGCCGTTGTACAGTTCCAGGACCAGCATCCGCTGCTTGGTGTCCGCGGTCAACCGGCCCCGGGCCGCGGTGATGACGTTGGCCGTGTCGGTCTCGCGGGCGTCCCGGATGAAAATCTCGTGCATCCAGCCGTCCTGGCGGTTCAATTGGTTCACGTACAGCACCAGGGACTCGAAATCCGTGTTGAAAATCTGTTCCTTGATGCTGATGTCCGCCCGAATCTTGGCCAGGGCCAGAAGCTGGTTGCGGAAGGCCCGGTTGGAGGCGGGCACCAGGAACAAGGTCAGGTAGCTCGTCACCAGCAAGGCCCACAGGGAAAACAGGATCACCGAGGGCAGCAGCCGGTAGAGGCTGAACCCGGCCGATTTGAGCACCACGATTTCGCTGTCCCCGGACAGACGCAGAAAGGCCAGGAGCACGGCCAGAAGCGTGGACATGGGAATGGTCAGGGACAGGAAAAAGGGCAGGCTGTAAAGAAGAAAACGAAGCAGGGTCAGCGGCTGGATGCCCTCGACCACGACCAGCTCGGTCAGCTCCAGAATCTTGGCCAACAGCAGGATAAAGGTGAAGACCAGGAGCGAGACCAGGAAGCTGGGCAGGATCTCCTTGAGGATATAGAGGGGAATAATGCGGCCCATGTCGGTCCCTGCCTATCGGCCCGTATTCCGCGAGCGGGCCAGCCACAACCGGTCCAGCACCAGGGCCGCGCCAAGCCCCAACAATACGCCGCCTAGTATGTCCGTGGGGTAATGGGAGCCGCTGAAGAGCCGCGAGGCGGATACGAAGGCCGCGACAAACATGAACACAGGCGAGGCTTGGGGATAGCGCGCCCCGAGCACCAGGGCCGCGGCCACGACCGTGGCCGTGTGCCCGGAAGGAAACGAATCCAGACCCGAGGCCAGGGTCGGCCCGAAATGCACCGCGACCTCGGAGACCAGGCGCGGACGCGGCCGGCCGATGAGATGCTTGAGGATTTGGGTCATGACCCCGGCCGCGACAAAGGCGGCCGCGGCTTCAAGGCCGGCGCTTTGAAGCCGGGCCGAGGCCCGAATCCGGCCGATCACGGTCAGGCCAAGAAGCAGGGGAATCTGGACGTAGCCCAGACCCAGATAGTAGCCCACATCGGCGACCCACCCAGCCGGCTGCGGGGCCTGGCTAAGGGCCAGCATCAAGGGCCGGTCATAGGCCGCGGCCAGGCAAACGACAAAGCCCAGAAGGAAGAAACCGATCCATCTGGACGTGTTGCGCGCGCCGGGCTGCCTGGACACGGGCCGGTCCTCCTTACCGGTCTTCCGCCCAGGCCGCTGTCCGCGCCGGGCTTGCGGTCGGGGCGTCGGCGGTCGGGGGGCTTTCCCGGAACTGAAGCTCGTACAGCCGGGCGTATTCGCCTTTTTTGGCCAGCAGCGTGTCGTGGTCGCCCTCCTCGATGATCCGGCCCCGGGACAGAACCAGGATGCGGGCGATGTCCCGGACCGTGGACAGACGGTGGGCGATGACGAAGGTGGTGCGTCCGTGCATGAGGTTGGCCAGGGCCTTTTGGACTTCGAGTTCGGCCTCGGCGTCCAGGGAGGAGGTGGCCTCGTCCAGGATGAGGATGGGTGCGTCCTTGAGAATGGCCCGGGCCATGGCCAGGCGCTGGCGCTGGCCGCCGGAGAGCCGCACACCCTGCTCGCCGATCATGGTGTCGAAACCGTTCGGCATTTCCATAATGAAGTCGTAGGCATAAGCCGCGCGGGCCGCGGCCGCGATCTCTTCCTCCGAGCGTTCGGGGCAACCGTAGGCGATGTTGTTCCGCACCGTGTCGTCAAAGAGGATGGTCAGTTGGTTGACGATGCCGATCTGGGCCCGGAGGCTCTCGACGGTCACTTGACGCACATCCCGGCCGCCCACCAGCACCGCGCCCGAACGCACGTCAAAAAAGCGGGGGATGAGGTCCACCAGGGTGGTCTTGCCCGCCCCGGACGAACCCACCAGGGCCACGGCCTCGCCGGCCCGCACCTTGAAGCTGATCCGGTCCAGCACGGTCTCCGATCCATAGCCGAAGGTCGCCTCCTGGAAGGCGACCGATTTCTCGCCCTCGGGCAGGACCTCGGCGCCGGGCATGTTCTGTATCTCGGGCGCTTCGTCCAAGATATCGAAGACGCGCTCGGCCGCGGACAGGCCCTGCTGCACGGTCACGTTCAGGCGGCTGAGTTTGCGTAGCGGATCGTAGAGCAGGATCAGGGCCGTGAGAAAGGAGAAAAAGGCCCCGGGCGTGGACAGACCCTTGAAGACGTTCAGCCCGCCGTAGAGGATGATGCCGGCGATCATGACCCCGCCCAGGGTCTCCATGAAGGACGAGGACAGGGCCTGGATGAACACCACCCGCAGCCGATACTTGAACTGCTTATGGGACTCCTCGGCCATGCGCCGGTTCTCGTAGCCCTCCATGCCGAAGGCCTTGACGATGCGGGTTCCCTGAAAGGTCTCCTGCAAAATGGTCGTCAGCCGGCCCATGCTGATCTGGGCATCTCGGTAAACCACCCGGACCTTCCGGCCGAACTTGTAGAGCGGATACACGGCCACGGGAATAATAAGCATTCCCACCAGGGCCAGCTTCCAATCCCGGAAGAAAATCACGCCAAGGAGGCCGATGGCGGTGAAGGTGTCCATGATCAGACCGGTCACGCCCTCGGTGACCGCGGTCTGGATCAGGTTCACGTCATGGGTGATGCGGGAGATGAGCACGCCGCTGGGGTTGCGGTGGAAAAAGGAGAGCGACAGGGTCTGGAGATGGGCGTACAGCTCGACCCGAAGGTTATGAATCGCGCTCTGGCCGACAAAGCTCATCTGGTAGGCCTGGAACAAATAGCAGATCGCCTTGCCCACAAAGGCCAGCACCACCAGGCCGGAGACCAGGAAAAGCCTGCTCCGGTCCTGGCTCTGAAAAATCTGATCGACCATGGGTTTCATGAGGAAGGCGATGGAGGAGGTGGCCGCGGCCACCAGGGCCATGGCGATCATGGCCAAGAAAAGACGCCACCAGTAGGGTTTGACTTTGCCCAGCAGTCGTTTGAAAACGGACATTCCTAGCCTGTTCTAGCCGCGCGTGCTCGATGAGGCCGTTTCGATCGTCTCCGCCAGGAGTCCGGCCGCCCGGGCGCTCGCGCCGGGGGCCCCCAGCCGTTCGCGCACCTCTTTCAGTCCCTCGACGCTGCGGGCATAGGCCTCGGAATCTTCAAAGAGGGCCAACACTTCGGCGGCCATTCTATCCGGGCGGGCCTCCTTTTGCAAGAGTTCGGGTACCAACCGGCGGCCGACGATAAGGTTGGGCATGGCCACGTGTTCGACGCTGGTCATCCGTCGAAGAAGGAAATAGGTCACGGGTTTCAGGCGGTACATGACCACCAGGGGGGTGAACATGAGCGCGGTTTCCAGGGTGGCGGTGCCCGAGGCGCTGAGGGCCGCGTCGGCCGCGTTCTCCAGGGCATGGGTCTGGCCGCGCACCACCCGGACCCAGGGCGCGGCGGACAGGAACGGGGCCAACACCTCGGGTTCGACGGTCTCGGCCGCGGCCACGGCGACCTGCAATTCGGGCTTCCGTTCAACCACTAGGCCGGCGGCCTCGACCATGGGGGCCAGGTGTTGCCGGATTTCGGAGCGGCGGCTGCCCGGTAAAAGCAGCAGCAGGGGCCGCGACGGCTCGAAACCCAACTCGGCCTTGACTGTCTCCCGGGGCCGAGGCAAGGCTAGGGTGTCCAAAAGCGGATGGCCGACGAAATCCGCCTCGATGCCGTGCTCCTGGTAGAACGCCTTTTCAAAGGGGAAGATGACCACCATCCGGTCCACGAAGCGCCGCACCTTTTCGACCCGGCCCGTGCGCCAGGCCCAAAGCTGGGGGCTGATGTAATAGAAGACCGGCACGCCCAGGCGCTTGGCCGCCTTGGCCAGGGAGAAGTTGAAATCCGGGTAGTCGATCAGGACCACGGCCGCGGGCCGGTTCTCGGCCAGGGAGGTCTTGAGGGTTTTCAACGTGGACCAGGCCCCGCGCAGCTTGAACACGGCCTCGGTGAACCCTATAATCTGGTGATGGGAGAGATCGAAAAGCAGGCGAACGCCGGCTTCGGCCAGCCGCCGGCCGCCCATGCCGTAGAATTCGAGGTCCGGCCGGAGGGCTTGAGCCGCTTCCACCAGACGGGCGCCGTGAAGATCGCCGGAGGCCTCTCCGGCCACGATCATGACTTGGGGCACGATACCACGCGGCCCAGGATGTCGGGTTGTTTTTCGAGGCGGGCCTCGATCTCCCGGAGGACGGTCAGGGCCAGGCGGAGGGCCTGGCGCCCTTCCCCGCCGGTGACCGGGGGCGGGCTTCCGGTCCGAACCGCCTGGACAAAGGCCCGGATTTCGGTTTCCAGGGCGTCCTCGACCGCCACCTCGGGGGTTTCCTCGATCATTTCCGGTCTGGGGAATTCTGGCCGGGTCACGCGCCGCACCCGGGTCAGGGTGCGCCGGCCGCAGTCGATGGACAGGTAGCTGTCGGCCTGGAAGACGCGCATCTTGCGCTCGCTCCGACCCGAGACGCGGCTGGCCGTCAGGTTGGCCACGCAGCCGGATTCGAATTCGAGCCGGGCGTTGGCGATGTCCACCAAATGGGTCACCACGGGCACGCCCACGGCCTCGACCCGGACCGGGGCCTGGCCCACCAGGTGAAGCACCAGGTCCAGGTCGTGGATCATCAGGTCCAGAACCACGTCCACGTCCGTGCCCCGCTCGGTAAAGGGGTTGATCCGCGTTCCCTCGATGAAAAGGGGCCGGTCGAGAAAAGGCCGGGCCGCGCGCACGGCCGGGTTGAACCGTTCCAGGTGCCCGATCTGAAGCAGGGCCGCGTTTTGGCTGGCCAGGTCGATCAGGTCGTCGGCCTCTTCCAGCGTGCGGGCGATGGGCTTTTCCAAAAGAACGTGCACGCCCCGCTTAAGAAAGGCGCCGGCCACGGCGTGGTGCGCCTGGGTGGGCACGGCGATGCTCACCGCCTCGACCCGGCCCAGCAGATCGCCCACTTCGGTCAACACTTGGGTCTGGCAGCGGTCGGCCACCTCTTGGGCCCGGTCGCAGTCCAGGTCAACCAGGCCGACCAGCTCCACGTCGGGCATGGCCGCGTATTTTTGAGCGTGGTACTGGCCCAAATGGCCCACGCCGACCACTCCGACCTTAAGCATGTCCGTCCCCGCCGGTCCGGGCCACGATGGACACGCCGGCCTGGTTGGCGGCGGCGATCATCTCGGCCCGATCGAAAATGAGCGTCCTAGCGGCCTCGATGACCAGGGCCGCGGCCTTGACCTCGGCCATGACGGCCACGGTGCCCGCGCCCACGGTGGGCATGTCGAAACGAAGGTCCTGGCTGGGCTTGGCCGTCTTGACCACCACCGCGCCCGGTCCGGCCAACCGACCGCCCCGGCGGATCGCCTCATCCGTGCCTTCGACCGCCTCGACCGCCACCACGCTCCGGTTCTTGACCACGACGCACTGTCCGATGTCCAGGTTGCCGATGGCCCGGGCCATGTTCCAGCCGAAGTCGGCGTCGGTGGCTTCATTGGGGGCCAGGGGGCGCTGGGTGAGGACGCCGGGCGGGGCCAGCAGTTCCGGGGTGTACAGGGTGGAGGGGCGGATCAGGATACCGTCCCGTTCGAACTCGGCGGCCAAGGCGCGCAGGGCCGTGTCGTCGTTGAGCGTGCTCAGCCGGGCCAAGGCGGCCAGGATTCTGGCGTCGGGTTTGAAGCTGCGGAGCAGGTTGGCTTTGGTCACGCCGCCGGCCATGGCCGCCTGGGTCACGCCATGGGCCCGGAAGAAGTCCACGATCCGTTCGATCTGGCCGAAGGCGACCCATTGGATCTCTTCGGCCTCGCCGGCCAGGTCCGGGGACGCCTCCCCCTCGACCGCCGCCACGAAAAGACGCGCCCCGGCCCGCCTGGCGCCACGGGCGAAAAGCAGCGGGAACTGACCCGAACCGGCGATCAGCCCGATCTTTTCGTCGCCGTCTATCGGCTTACCCCCCGCTTCGAAGCCCGAATGAATTCCACCAGCCTTTGCACTTCCTTGACGTTCGGGTACTGCGTCACCACGTCTTCCAAGGCTTCGTTGAGCAGCCGATCCGTGCGGAAAATCATATGGAAGACCTCCCGCAGGATGTTGATCGTCTCCCGGTCGAATCCCTTGCGCCTCAACCCCACGATATTGGGGGCGAACAATTGGAAATTATCGGCGCCGTGGCCCAGCATGTAGGGTGGCACGTCCTGCACCACCCGGCTCATGCCGCCGATGAAGGCGTAAGCGCCGATGCGCACGTGTTGATGCACGCCCACGAGACCGCTCAGGGTGACCTCCTCCTCGACCAGCACGTGCCCGCCCAGGGTGGCGTTGTTGACCATGATGACGTTGCGGCCCACGTGGCAGTCGTGCCCCACGTGGGCATAGGCCATGAGATAGCAGTTGTCGCCGATGGTGGTCTTGCCCCCGCCCTTGGCCGTGCCCCGGTTGGCGGTCACGAACTCCCGGATGATCACCTTGTCGCCGATGATCAGCTCGGTGTCTTCTCCGGCGTAGGTCACGTCTTGCGGCGCGGCGCCCAAAGAGGCCGAAGGATAGACCATGCAATCACGGCCCAGGGTGATGCGGCCGTCCAGATGGGCGTGGGCCATGATCTGGCAGCCGTCGCCCACGACCACGTTCCGGCTGATGATGGCGTATGGTCCGACCGTGACGTCCTGCCCCAGCTTCGCCCCGGGGTCCACCACGGCCGTGGGATGAATATTCATTTAAAAATTCCTTTCCCTAGCTCAGATGCGGCCGCCGGCCCTCATTTCGGCCTCGGCCACCCGTTTGCCGTCCACAAAGGCCTCGCCCCGAAACGTCCAGGCCCGGCTGCCGGTCTTGAGCACGGTGATCTCCATGTCCAGCCGATCCCCCGGGACCACGGCCTTGCGGAACTTGACCTTGTCGATGCCAAGAAAAAAAAGCAGCTTGTCCTTCACCTTGTCCTTATTCGAGATCAAGTACAAAATGCCGCTGGCCTGGGCCATGGCCTCGACGATCAGGACGCCGGGCATGATGGGCGTGCCGGGGAAGTGGCCCTGGAAAAAGGCCTCGTTCATGGTCACGTTCTTGTAGGCTCGGATGGAGGTATCGACTTCGTAGTCCACGACGCGGTCCACGAGCAGAAACGGGTAACGGTGCGGCAAGAGTTCTAAAATGCTTTGGATGTCAACCGGTTCGCCCATGTGTTATTCCTCCGTTTGGCTGGAATTCTTGGCCGATGTTTCGAAGAAAAGCTCTTTGAGTTCCTGGAAGGATCCCGCTTTTTTCAGCAGTTGGAAGAAACGTCTCAGCCGGGGGAGTTCCCGTCTGGAGAGGGCCACGGTCTTAAATTCCCGGTCGGCATCCTGGGCTGGGAAGCCGAGCCAGCGGTTCCGGCCCGGCGGGATGTCCTGGATGACCAGGGCCCCGGCCAGCAACAAAGCGTCGTCCCCGATGGTGTTCCCGTCGCTGATCCTGGCGCCCATGGCAAAGACCCGGTCCCCGAGCCGAACCCGGCCGGCAAAAGAGGCGTTGACCACGATGCAGTCCCGGCCGATGCGCACGTTGTGACCGATCTGGGTGATGTTGTCGATCTTGGTCCCGGCCCCGACAATGGTCGGACCGGCCAGGCCCCGGTCGATGCAAACCGCGCTGCCGACTTCGACGTGGTCTTCGAGCACCACGTGGCCCACGTGTTCGTTTTTGACGTGCAGCAGCCGGCCCTGGGCCTCGTCCGGCACCTGGTTGTAGCCGAAACCGTCGTCGCCGATGACCGCGCCGGAATGGATGATGACGTGCCGGCCCACCCGGGTGTTGCGAAACAGGGTTACCCGCGGATAGACCACGCAGCCGTCGCCCAACGTGACGTCGTCATCGATGAAGACCTGGGGATAGACGCGGCAATTCCGGCCGATGGACACGTCCCGGCCGATATAACACCAGTCGCCGATGACGGTGTTCTCCCCGATCGAGACCCGGGACCGGTCCTTGAAACGGACATGGGTCTCCAGGCCGGGCACCAGGGAAGGCTCGGCCTGGGTCAGCTCCAACAGGACGGAAAAGACCAGCCGCGGAATGGGCGCCGAGAGGTAGGGCTTGACCGAGCTTGAAAGGTCCGGCGGCAGGATCAGGGCCGCGGCTTCGGATTCCTCGGCCCGGGCCAGAATCGAGCGGCTCACGGCAAAGGTCAGGCAGCCCGCTTCGAGGGCCTCGATGGGACAGATCGCTTGGACGGCGGTATCCCCATCCCCAACCAGGCGAACCTCAAAGGGGAGGTCCGGGCTGCCCAGGAAGGCGAGCCGGTCGCGGATGCGTTCTTCGGCCAGCCGGGCCAGCTCTTTCAGGGGAAAGGGGCGAGAGAATCGCATGCCCTCTCCTTATTCCGGCCCGGGTCAGGGAGCCTGATCGTAGAGACGGGTCACCTCGTCGGTCAGGTCGATGGTGTCCAGGGAATAAAGGAGCGTGGAGCGCGTTTTTTCCAGGATAATGGTGTAGCCGCGTTCCTTGCCCAAACGGCCCACGATATTCGTGATGCCCACGAACAAAGGTCGGGTGTTGCGGAGTTCCTCACGCCGCATTTCCTCGGTCGCGTCCCGGTATTTGTCCTCGTAATCCCGCATCTTCTTTTGCATGGCTCTTTCTTTCTCGTACCGCACTTCGGGATCCAGAACCGTACGTTGACGCTCGATTTCAAGCTTCATTTTTTCAATCTCGGCGCGACGCAGGTCGAGGTCTTTCTGCACGGCCTCGAACTTCTTGATGAGCATGCCCTTCGCTTCTTTGCCCTTCTTGGAATTGTTAATCACCTTCTGGATATCGACGACGCCGATCTTAACAACCTCGGCGGCTTGCACCGCCGGCGCCGTGGCGAAGAAGGACCATCCCAAGGCCAGGGCCAGGACCAATGCCCCGATCAATGTCTTTCTGTACATGCCAACCTCCTCTTTCAAAATGCCCGTGGCTTAGGCTTGCTTCAATGTTCGGATTAAAAAAACGTACCGATGCTGAATTCCCATCTGCTGCGCTCTTCCCCGGGCTCGGGGTCCAGAATGTACCCCCATTCCAGGCGCAGAGGTCCGAGCGGACTGTAGAACCGTATGCCGGCGCCCACGCTCTGCCGGAGTCCCTTCACGGGCTCATCCTCCTCCCAGGCGTTGCCGGCGTCAAAGAAGAAGACACCCACCAGCCCGCTCTCTTTGTACAGGGGGAAAATATATTCCACGTTGAAAAGAGCCATTTTGATTCCGCCGATGACATCGCCCGTTTCCGGATCTTTCGGACTGACGTCCCCGTAGGCGAAACCCCGCACCGAATTCATCCCGCCCAGGTAGAATCTTTCGTAGATCGGCAAACCGTCGTCGGTCCGCGAAACAATGTATCCGGCCTTGCCGCGGATAAAAAAGACGTGCTCGAACCAGGGCAAGGGGAAGAACCAGCCGGAATCCATGATGTACCGGGTGAAGGCGGCGTCGCCGCCGAAAATCCCGCCGGCGTATTCCACGGAGATCGAGTTGTCCGAACCGGACGTCGGATTGAAATACCTGTTGCGGGTGTCGCGCCGCAGGATAAAGGACATCGACCGGGTGAGCCACTGGCCTTCCATATCCTTGATCCGATCGCTCGCCGCATCGTCCACGTCGCTGATATCCGAGTTGTCATACCGAAATCGCCCGGTGAGCGTGACATAGTCCATGAGCGGATAACCGGCCACCAGGCTCAGGCCTCTCGTTTCCCGGTCATAGGTATCGTATTGCTGGGTCTGGTCAAATATGCTGAAGCCGGCCAACAACGGAATATCGAACAGCCAGGGCTCGGTAAAGGCCAAACTGTAGTTGGTGATCCGGCTGCCGATCGAAGCTTCGAGCTTCAGCCGCTGGCCGCGGCCGAAGAGATTGGACTGGCTGACGCTGGCCACGCCGTAGAATTGGTTGTAAGAGCTGTAACCGAAGCCGAAGGAAAAAGCGCCGGTGGGCTGTTCCTTGACCTCGATGTGCACGTTCATCTTGCTGTCATCGCTGCCCTTGCTGGGAGTGATCTCCACATCCTCGAAATATCCCAACCGGTGCAGGTTCATGTTGCTGGTCCGCAGTTTCTCCGCCGAAAAGAGATCGCCCTCGCTGATCTTCAACTGCCGCCGGATAACTTTTTCCCGCGTCTTGGTGTTGCCCGCGATATCGATACGCTCGAAATAGACCAACCGATTTTTGGTGATCTTGAAGTTGATGTCCACGGACAGGGTTTCGTCGTGTTCCTGGATGATGGGCTGAATATCGGCGTAGGCGTATCCGCTCGCGGTGTACAGGTTGTCGATGGCCTGCAGGTCCTTGTAAACGACCTCGCGGTTGAACACCGACTCTTTGTTGATGCGCACAAGCTCGGCCATCTTGGTCGTGGGTTCGATCAGGTCCCCGCTGAAGCTGACCAGGCCGACCTTATACTGAGGACCCTCGCTCACGGCGATGGTGATGAAAATGCCATCCTCTTCGACCCGGATGTCCGGGTCGCCCACCTTGGCCTTGATATAGCCGTTGTTGTTGTAAAAGGCGACGACCTTGTTCAGGTCCTTGGTCAACGTATCCCGGTTCAAAATGCCGGCATCGGTGATCCAGAAAAACAGATTCTTTTCCGAAGTCTCCATCAACTTCAGAAGCTTCTTGGCCGGGAAATGCTCGTTGCCCACGAACTTGATTTCCTGAATGTAAAGCCGCCCGCCCTCTTTGATTTTATACTGAATGATCACGCGCTTGGGAGCCACGGTCTCGATGTTATAGGTCACCTGCGTGTTGTAGTACCCCTTCTCGCTATAGAGCCCCATGATACGGTCCACGCTGGCGTGCACTTTGGTCGTGTCCAAAATGGAATAGACCCGATACCCCAAGACCCCGCGCACATCCTCCTCCCCCACCTTGCGCGTGCCGCTGATTTCGATCTGCTGGATGGAAGGCTTTTCATCCACGATGAAACGGATGACCTTGCCCTTGGGCGCATCCTCGACGTCCACCTTGACGTCGTCGAAGTAGTTCATGGCGTAGATGCGCTTGAGGTCGGCCGAAACCTTGGCCTGGGAAAAAATCCCGCCCTCCTTGCTTTCCAGCACCGCCCGGATGGCATCCACCTCGATGCGCTGGTTGCCGCTGATGAGCACCGTGTCGATGATCTGCTTCAAGCCCAAACGCAGCGCCGCCCGACCGGCCAGTTCCGTGGCGATGGCCGGAAGGTTCTCCAGCCCGGCGCCCTGGGCGAAAACGGCGATCGGCTTCTTTTCGCCGGAAACATCAATGAGGCGCACGTCCATGGAGACGCTGCGGCCGATCTTGGTCAGGCTGCCCAGAACGACCCAGTCCACGCCCAACGCCCGGCCCACGCGGCGGGCCTCTTCCTCGCCGACGCGCTCCCCGGGCAGGGCGGCCACCGCGTGGTCCACCTCCTCGACGCTGGCCGGTTCGAGGCCCACTTCCTCAAGCTGGGCGTTGAGCTGCTGCTGGGCGTTCTGCTTCAAGAAGTCCAGCTTCTCTTCGCTGTAAATGGTGAAGGGCAGCACCGCGACCCGCATGGGCCGATCGCCAAGAGCCGCGGCGGAAACCAGTAGAATAAGCAGCATGAGAAGGGCGAAGCGTCTCGTCATCGTCTCATCTTTCTTCCAGGACTTGGCCGTCCATCAGACGAATCTGTCTCTGCATCAGGCGAGCCAAGTCCAGATTATGGGTGACCACCACCGTCGTCAAGCCTTTCTCCGCGTTCAGTTCCAAAATCATCTCGTTGATCATCATGCCGGTGCGCGGGTCCAGGTTCCCGGTCGGTTCGTCGGCCAGCAGCAGGTCCGGTTCGACCACCAAGGCTCGGGCCACGGCCACCCGCTGCTGTTCGCCGCCGGACAGTTCCCCGATCCGGTGGGTCAGCCGGTCCTTGAGACCCACCCGAACCAGAATCTCCTCGGCCAGCCGGAAAGACTCGCTCCGGCTCCGGCCCTGGATCAGAGCGGGCATGGCCGCGTTCTCCAGGGCGTTGAACTCGGGCAGCAGATGATGGAACTGGAAGACGAATCCGATCTTCCGGTTCCGAAGGCGCGCCAGCGTTTTCGAACCCTGCTCGTACAGGTTCAGGCCGTCCAGCGTCACCTGGCCGGCCGTGGGCGGCTCCAAGGCCCCCAGCATGTGCAGCAACGTGGACTTGCCCACGCCCGAGGCGCCCACCACGGCCAAACTTTGGCGCCGTCCAATGGAAAAATTCACGCTCCGAAGGACATCGATCCGCGAATCCCCGGTCCGGAAACTCTTGCTCAGGTTCTCCACCCGAACAAAGGCGGCGGACGCCTCGCCGGGTGGGCCGTCTGCCCTATTCATACCGCAGGGCTTCCACCGGGTTGACCCGGGAGGCGCGCCAGGCCGGATACAGGGTGGCCAGGAAGCTGATGCCCAGGGCCATGACAATGACCAGGCCCACGTCCGATCCCTCCATCCGCACCGGCAGCCGATCCAGGTAATAGATGTCGCTGGGCAGCTTGATGAACTGGTATCGGGCCAAAAGCCGGCAGACGCCAAGCCCGCCCAACAACCCCAGCAAGGTGCCCACCCCGCCGATGACCACCCCCTGCAAGACAAAAATCTTCATCACACTCAGATCGGTCGCACCCATCGATTTCAGGATGGCGATGTCCCGCGCCTTTTCCATGACGACAATGATCAGCGTCGAGACAATGTTAAAGGCAGCCACCATGACAATCAACATCAAAATGACAAACATGGCCAACTTCTCGAGTTTAAGCGCCCAGAACAGGTTCCGGTTCATCTCCATCCAGTCCCGGGCCCAGTACCCCTCGCCGAGCTGTCCAAGGACGGTTTGTTTGATCCGGTCGGCCCGGTAGATGTCCTTCACCTTGATCTCGACGCCGGTCACGGCCGCACCGAGGGAGAGGAAATCTTGGGCCTGGCTCAAGGAGACGTACGCCAGCGTCGAGTCGTACTCGTACATGCCCGACTTGAACAACCCGACCACGGTCAACGTGCGGGTGCGGGGCGCCCGCCCGCCCAGCGGCGTGATGCGGCCCAGCGGCGCGATGACGTTGATCCGGTCCCCGACCATCACCCCCAGGTTGGCCGCCATTTCCTGGCCGAGCAGGATCGCGTTGGCCGGCCGGCCCGGCTCCGGGTCGGACAAGAGGTCCAGCCGGCCCGCGGTCAGGCTGTGGGCCAAATACCCCACCCGGGCCGTGATCTCCGGATCCACCCCGCGTAGGATCGCCCCGGATACGCCCCCCAAGGCGCTGATCATCACCTGGGAATAGATGAACGGCTCGGCCGAGGCCACGCCGTCCGCCCGCTCGACCCGCGACAGAACACCGGGCCAATCCTCCATGATCCCGCCGAACTTCAAAAGAACGATGTGGGAGTTCACCCCGAGAATCTTGGTCTTCCACGTCTCCTGCACACCGCTCATCACGGCCAGAACCACAATCAAGGCCATGACCCCCACCGCCACCCCGGCCAGGGAAATGACCGTGATCAGCGAAATGAAGGCCTGCTTCCGCTTGGCCTTGAAGTAACGCCAAGCGATGAAGGGTTCGAAGGCCACGCGGCCGCTCTCCCTATTGTTCGGGTCTTAGGAGTGGGAAAAGGATGACGTCCCGGATCGATCCCGAGTCGGTCAGGAGCATGACCAGCCGATCGATGCCCACGCCCTCGCCGGCGGCCGGAGGCATGCCGTACATCAGGGCGCGGATGTAATCCTCGTCCATGAACAGGGCCTCCGCGTCCCCGGCCTTGCGCTCCTCGACCTGGGCCAGAAAACGATCCCGCTGGTCAAAGGGGTCGTTGAGTTCGGTGAAACCGTTGGCCATCTCCCGGCCGGTGATGAACAGTTCGAAGCGGTCGGTGACGTCGGGATCGTCGGCGCTACGCCGGGCCAGGGGACTGATGTCGGTCGGATAGCCGATGACGAAGGTCGGTTGGACGAGCCGGGGTTCGACCAGCACGTCGAAGAGCTTGGCCAGGATTTTGCCGTGGACCTCGGCCGGAGGCATTTCGACTTCGATCTCGCGGCAGTAGTTCATGGCCGCCTCGAAAGAGGTCAGGACCTCGGCCGGGGCCTGGCCGATTTCGACCAGGGACCGTTTGAAATCCACCCGGGCCCAAGGCGGGGCCAGGGAGATGCTCTGCCCCTGATAGGTCACGGTCTCGGACCCGAGAATCTCCCGGGCCAGAAAGGTGAACATCTCCTCGGTCAGGTCCATCAGGTCCTTGTAATCGGAGAAGGCCTGATAGAATTCGAGCATGGTGAACTCGGGGTTGTGCTGGGTGGAGATGCCCTCGTTGCGGAAGTTCCGGTTCAGCTCGAAGACGCGGGTGAAGCCGCCCACCAGGAGCCGCTTGAGGTAGAGTTCCGGGGCAACGCGCAGGTAGAGCTTGGTGTCCAGGGCCAGGTGGAAGGTCTCGAAGGGCCGGGCCGTGGCCCCGCCCGGGATGGGCTGCATCATCGGGGTTTCCACCTCGAGGAAGGACCGTTCGGACAGAAAGCGGCGGATCAGGGCCAGAATCCGGGTGCGGACGGTGAAGACGTCCCGGGAGGTCTGGTTCATGATCAGGTCCACGTAGCGCTGCCGGTATTTCAGTTCCACGTTCATGTCATGGTACTTTTCCGGCAGGGGCAGCAGTCCCTTGGTGACCAGTTCGAGGCGGTTGACCATGAGGGTCAGTTCGCCGGTGCGGGTGCGAAAGGCCCGGCCCTCGACGCCGACGATGTCGCCGATGTCGAGCTGTCCGAACAGCTCGAAGGTCGGTTCGTCCACGTCCTGGCGACGCAGGAAGGCCTGGACCTTGCCGCCGGCGTCCTGGAGGTCGAAAAAGGCGGATTTACCGAAATCCCGGCGGCCCACGACGCGGCCGGCCAGCTTGAAAGGTCTGGGGGTCTGTTCCAGAGACGGGCCGTCCAGGTCTTCGCACTGGGACCGCATGGCGACGATGGTGTCGCCGGGCCGAAACCGGTTGGGGTGCAGGTCGATGCCCGCGGTTTCGAGGGCTTCGGCCTTGTCCCGCCGCTGGCGGATGACTATGCTTTCTTCTTCCAAAATTATTTCACTTTCTTCGCGGAGGTCCCTCAAAAGAACGGACGGGCCGTCGCCACTTTTCAAGGCGCGGGACGGCCCGGAATCGTCTGAACTTCCGGACGCGCGGTTTGGAAAGGACTTATAGTCCAAATCGACGTGTCAGTCAAGTAGGGCCGTTCGCGAACGGCCCCTACATGCTCGAAACCTCAACAAAATACGAGACAGACAGGGCGGGTTAGGCGGAAAGCGGCAGAAGCACGGTAAAAGTGGCGCCGGCGCCCGGCCGGGAATTGACCTTGATGTGTCCGCCGGCCTGCTCCAGCATACGGGAAATGATGGACAAACCCAGCCCGGTCCCGTCCTCCTTGGTGGTGAAAAAGGGATCAAAAATAAAAGGGGCGTGCTCAGGCGAAATGCCCGGTCCGGTGTCGTGCACCCGGAGGCGGGCCAGCGGCGGCATGGCGGCCTCCACGTCCACCCGCACCGTAACCTCTCCGCCCGTCTCCACGGCCTCCTGAGCGTTCCGGAGCAGGTTCCAGAGAATCTGTTCGAGCTGATGGGGGTCGAAATGAATAAAAACCTTGGAGCCGGGGTCCACCTGAAGCCGCACCTTGTCATTGAGGGACTGCCGGTTGAAATCCCGGACCATTTCCCCCACGGTCAGGGCCAAATCGAGCCGCTCGGGCCGGGCGGCGCGGGGCCGGGCGAAAAGCAGAAAGTCATGAACGATATGTTCGAGCCGGTCCATTTCCCGCCGGATGATTTTCATCAAGGGCTCATGGTCCGGCTTACCTTTGAGTTCGGCTTCGAGCATCTGGATCGAGCCGCTCATCGAGGCCAGCGGGTTGCGGATTTCGTGGGCGATCCCGGCGGCCAGTTCTCCCACGGCGGCCAGCTTTTCCACCCGCTTCACCTCCTCCTCCATCTGATGCATCTGGGTGCGGTCTTTGAAGACGAGCAGCTTCCCGCCGACCGAGCCGGCCGGCTCCTTGAGGTCCATCATGGACATTTCGAGCCAGAGCACCCGGCCGTCCGGTTGTTCGTAGGTGTGCAACAGCGGTTGCTCCGGGGAGCCGACCAGGGAGGTGAGTTCGAGCTTGGGAAAAATCTCGGTGAAGGGGCGGCCGCGCACCACGGCCTCGGGACGGCCGGTAATCCGGGCCGCGGCCGGATTTAAGGACAGAATCCGGCCATCGGCTTCGAGCGTCATCAACCCGGCGTCGATGCTCTGGATGACGCTCTCGTTGAGCCGTTCGAGCTTTTGCAGGTCCGACTCCCGGGCTTCGAGCTTGCGCCGCGTCTCCTCGGCCTGCTGGGACAGGTACCCGGAGAGATAGGCCACCAGGTAAAAAGCGACCATGTTGATCAGGATGCGGTAAAAAATCTCCAGGGCCCAGTACGGGCCGGTGTACAACCCCCGGCTGTAGGCCGGCGTGATGTACTGGTAGTACTGCAAGTCCAGCACCAAGCCGTAAAAAATGATGGCCAGCGAGGCGATGATCAGCGCGCCCCGCCGATACAGCACGAAACTGGCGTTGATGATGGCCAGGATGTACACGAAGGAAAAAATGGACTCGATGCCGCCGGTCAAATAGATGATGACCGTGGTCATGAGCACGTCCCCGATGCTCTGGATGTAGGCCTGTATCGTGACGGAGGCCAGCCGGGCCAAGAGCAGGGCGTAAACAACGGTCAGCAGGTAGATGGCGATGATCAGGACGTACAGCCCGGTCAGGCTGATGTTGGCCGAGAGAAACGGCTCCCTGAGTTGGACGATGACGGTCGCGCCCAGCAGGAAGGTGATCATCAGCACCCGGAAGAACATGAGCAGGCTGAGCCTGCCGGCCGATCCTTGCACGGGCTGAAACCAGGACCTTGGCGCCATTCTCAATCCCTCATCGGCGCGTCGTTCGGGCTAGAGGCTGATGGGATTTGACGTTCCATGGGAGGCCGTCACGGCGGACCAGGATAGCGGGCAGGCTCCATGCCCGCCCGGCGGTCGCTTGGCCCCCGCGCTTCCCGCTCGGGCCGCCATGCGGACTTGCTCCCTGGCCCGATACCAGACAGGGTCGCCGGGGGTTCTTTTAGACCAGGTCGCCGATCTGGAACATGGGCAGGTACATGGCGACCATGAGGCCGCCGACGCCGACACCCATGATGACGGTCATCAACGGCTCGATGGCCGTGGTCAAGGCGTCCACGGCCGCGTCCACCTCTTCGTCATAGAAGTCCGCGATCTTGCCCAACATGGTTTCGAGGGCCCCGGCTTCCTCGCCCACGCTGATCATCTGGATGACCATGGACGGGAAGACGCCGCTCTCTTCGAGCGGATCGGCGATGGACCGTCCCTCGGAGATGGCTTTGCGCGTGTCCATGAGGCTCTCTTCGATGATGACGTTGCCGGCCGTGCGGGCCGTGATCTCGAGGCCGTCCATAATGGGCACGCCCGAACTCATCATGGTGGACAGGGTCCGGGTGAAATGGGCCACGGCCATCTTGCGCTGCAGGTCCCCGAAGATGGGCACCTGGAGCATGAACCGGTCCCAGATGACCTTGCCCCGATCCGTGTTCTTGAACCGGCGGAAAAGGTAGATGAACACGCCGGTGCAGACAGCGATATAGATCAAGTTGCCCTTGAAAAAATTGCTGAGATTGACGAAGAACTGCGTCGGCGCCGGCAACGAAGCGCCCATGCCCTCGAACATCTCGGCGAAGACCGGGATGACAAAGGTCAGCATGAAGGCCATGACCCCGATGAACACCACAAAGATGATGGATGGCAGCATCATGGCGCCCTTGACCCGGGACCGGAGTCGGGCCGCCTTTTCAATGTGGGTGGCCAGCCGCTGCAGAATGATGTCCAGGATACCGCCCTCTTCCCCGGCCGCCACCAGGTTGCAATACAGATCGTCGAACTGTTTGGGGTGCTTTTTCAGCCCCTCGGAAAGCGTGGCCCCGGTCACCACGTCGCCGCTGACCTCTTTCAAAATCCGCTTGAAGGTCGGGTTGGGCTGCTGGGACCCCAGAATCTCCAAACACTTGACCAGCGTCAGGCCCGCGTCGATCATGGTCGAAAACTGCCGCGTGAAAACAATGATGTCCTTCCGCGACACCTTGGGCTGCAAAAAGGAGATGCCTTCGAACAGATCCTTGGGCGCCGGCTTGATTTGGGTCGGCGTGATGCGCAGCCGCTTGAGTTGCGCGGTGACCGCCTGCTCGCTGTCCGCCTCGATCTTTCCCTTGCGCTTTACGCCTTTATGGTTGATGCCTTTCCAGACGAAAAACGGCATAGCAGCCTCCCCCACGTCCCGATGCTTTCGATAATTAGCTGAATTTTATTAGACATTACCTTGCTTGGCAAGGAAAAAGAAAAAGGCGGCTGGAAGGCTCCCCAAAAGAAAAAAACACCGCCCCCTTGCCAAGGCGCGAAAGCGGGTTATATTTCGGGTCAAACGCCGCTTTTGTTCCGCGGCGCATCCGGAGCCGGCCGAATCCGGCCTGGAAAAAAAAATTTGACAAGGCCGGGCCTGGTCCTTTATAAGGCCCGGTTGGAGTTCGAGGTCGGCTCCCGCCGGCCTCACCTGATCATTAAGGGGGTGATTCCAATGAATTGCGTAACGGTGAAAGAAGGCGTGGAATGTGTGTTCATGTCCAAAAAAGGGTGCGGCTATAATGGCGGCACATGTCATACCGTAATCGACGAATGTACGGGCTGCGACCGGGCCAAAACGTTCCCCAGCGGTGTGTACTGCATCAGCGTCCCGGATCCCAAGGTGAAATGGCGACGGGGCAACTGCAACCTGGCCACCCACATCAAGGCCGAGGCCAAAGCGGCAGCTCCCAAACTGAATCCGCTCAAAGCCTCCAAACGGGCCGCCCGTTAAGTATATACTTCCGGTAGCGTTTCCGTGGAAATTGGCGCCGCCCAGGTCCGGACGGCGCCTTTTTGCGACCCTGCTTTTGCTGCCCACCTCGTGGGCAGGTTCTGCCCGTCCGTCAAAAATCCGACGGTCGCATCCGAGCTGCCTATAAATTTTTAAAGTAAAATCAATAGATTAAAATCAGAGCCCGCGCGGTTCTCCCTGGCACTGTTTTTGCTCCCCTTAAGGGCAAAACTCGCGTAGGAGTCGGACCATGGAATTTTTAGCCGCATCCGGCGTCTGCCTGGCTCTGCTTTTCGGATCGTTCGTCTATGAATCGCAACGCATGAAACGGGAAGAAAAAAAGACCCGCACCATGCTCAAAACCCTGGCCCGCAGGAACCGCCCGGAAGAAGCGCTCTAGGCGGTTCGAGCCAGCCTTAAAAAATATTCCTGATTGCCCTTGGGTCCCTTGATCCGGGACGGAGCCACGCCTAAAACAGACAACCCCAGGGAACGGGCCGTCTCGGCCACGGCTTCCACGGCCTCGGTCTGCAGCACGGTGTCGCGCACCACCCCGCCCCGGCCCACCTTCTCCGGCCCGAGTTCGAACTGCGGCTTGACCAGGGCCAGCACCTCCCCGTCCGAAGCCAGGACCTGCAAAGCGGCCGGCAGGATCAAGGCCAGGGAGATGAACGACACGTCGATCACGATCAGGGGAAAAGGCCCGCCCACCATCTCCGGGGTCAAGTAGCGGGCGTTGGTCCGTTCGATGACCCGGACACGCGGGTCCTGCCTGAGCCGCCAGTCCAACTGCCCGTAACCCACGTCCACGGCCGTGACCTCGGCCGCCCCATGCTCAAGCAGACAGTCGGTGAATCCGCCGGTCGAAGCCCCGATGTCCAATGCCCGGACGCCTTCCACCTTCAGGTGGAAATCGTCCAGCGCCCCTTCGAGCTTCATGCCGCCGCGGCTGACGTACCGGCTGCTCCGCCCGCGCTCCTCCAAGGCCGCCTCGGCCCCGAGCATCTGGCCGGCCTTGTCCACGCGCACCCCGTCGGCCAAAATTTCCCCGGCCAGAATCCGCGCCCTGGCCTTGGACCGGGTCTCGGCCAATCCCCGGTCCACCAGGAGCTGATCGGCGCGAATTTTTTTCATTCCAAATCCCTCATCGAAGAAAAAAGCGAACGGAAAGCTGTAGGGGTCGTTCGCGAACGACCCCTACTATATTGCGCGTCACTTTCGGTGGAACAATCTTGCGCGTGGGCGGGTTTGAAACCCGCCCCTACCGTTTTGCCTTGCTTGGAGTGATAACCCATTTTCCTGGGGCGCTGAAGTGCGCGGATAGACGCTAGCCCCGGCCGAGAAGCGTCAGCGCGGCCCGGCGGATGCCGTCGGCGTCCAGGCCCAGGCCCGCGCGCAGCTCGGTCTGCGTGCCGTGCTCGACCAGAACGTCCGGGATGCCCAGCCGTTTGAGGCGAAGCTCGGGCAGCCCGGCCTCGGTCAGGAGTTCGGCCGCGGCCGATCCGAACCCGCCCAGGATGGTGTTCTCCTCGACGCACAGCACCCGTCCGCCGGCCAGACGGGCCAGGGTCTTTATGCGGTCCGCGTCCAGGGGTTTTATAAATCGGGCGTTGACCACGGCCGCCTGGACCCCTTCCTTGGACAGGGCCTCGGCCGCCTCGACCGACGGACGGACCATGACCCCCACGGCCAGGATCAGGAGATCGCGACCCTCCTTGAGGATTTCGGCCCGGCCGTGCACCACCGGCTCGATCTCGCCGTCCAGGGGCACGCCCAGCCCTTGGCCTCGGGGATAGCGGAGCGTGATGGGGCCCGGATGGTTCACGGCCAGGGCCAACATGGCCATCAGCTCCCGCTCGTCCTTGGGCGCCATGAGGGTCATGTAGGGCATGGAGCGGAAAAAAGACAGGTCGTACAGGCCGTGATGGGTCGGGCCGTCCTCGCCCACCAGTCCGCCCCGGTCCAAGGCGAAGACCACGGGCAGGTTCTGGAGGCAGACGTCGTGCAGAATCTGGTCAAAGGCCCGCTGGATAAAGGTCGAGTAGATGGCGATGACCGGCCTGAACCCTTCGACGGCCAGACCCGCGGCAAAGGTCACGGCGTGCTGCTCGGCGATGCCCACGTCGAAGAAGCGTTTGGGGAACCGCTCCCGGAACAGGGACAGGCCCGTGCCCTCGGGCATGGCCGCGGTCACGGCCACGATCCGCTCGTCCTGTTCGGCCAGGGACACGAGCGCCTGGCCGAAGACCTCGGTGTAGCTCGGCGGCTGCCCGGGCTTTTTGGTGGAATTGCCGGTCTGGACCTCGAAAGCGCCCACGCCGTGGAAGTGGACCGGGTTCTTCTCGGCCGGCTCGTAGCCCTTGCCCTTCTCGGTCAGGACGTGGATCAGAACCGGGCCTTCGAGGTTCTTGCTGTCGTTGAAGGCCTCGATGAGCCGCTTGAAGTTGTGTCCCCGGATCGGCCCCATGTATTCGAAGTCAAAGGCGTCGAAAAGGAAGCTGGGCGAGATGAAGGCCCGGAAGGAATCCTCGCTGCGCCGGACCAGTTGGATGATGTTCTCGCCGATGCCGGGCACGGTGCGGAGAAAATTCTGCACTTCCTTCTTGAAATTGATGTAGGTCTTCTTGGTCAGCCTGCGGCTGAGGAAGCTGGACAGGGCGCCCACGTTCTGCGAGATGGACATCTCGTTGTCGTTGAGCACCACGATGAGGTTCTTCTTCAGCTCGCCGGCCTGGTTGAGCCCCTCGAAAGCCATGCCCGCGGTCATCGAGCCGTCGCCGATCACGGCGATGACGCGCTGGGGCGCGTTTTTCAGTTCCAGGGCCACGCTCATGCCCAGCCCGGCAGAGATGGAGGTCGAGGAGTGGCCCGTGTCGAAGACATCGTAGGGACTTTCGCTCCGCTTGGGGAACCCGGACAGCCCCCCCCTCTGGCGCAGGGTGTGGAAGGCGTCGCGCCGGCCGGTCAACAGCTTGTGGGCGTAGGCCTGGTGGCCCACGTCCCAGACGAGGCGGTCCTTGGGGGTGTCGTACACGTAGTGGAGGGCGATGGCCAGTTCGACCACGCCCAGGGACGGGGCCAGGTGGCCGCCGGTCTTGGACACGGTGGAGATGATGGTCTCGCGGATTTCCGCGGCCAGCGCGGGCAGGTCATCCACCGAGAGCTTTCTCAGGTCCCCGGGGCTGTCGATGCGGTCGAGCAACCGGCTTGTGTCATTTTTTTCGGGCAAGAATATACTCCGCGATGGCCCGCAACGGATCGGCCTTGGCGCCAAAGCTTTCGATGGCGGCCAAACCCTCGCCGACCAGGTCCCGGGCGATCTCCCAGGACCGCTTGATGCCCACGACGCTGGGATAGGTGGCCTTGCCCCGGGCCAGGTCCGCGCCTTGCTCCTTGCCCATGACCTCGGGATCGCCCTCGATGTCCAGGATGTCGTCCACGATCTGAAAGGCCAGGCCGAGCCGCCGGCCGAAAAGGTCCAGGGCCTGTACCTGCTCCGGACGGCCTCCGGCCAACAGGGCGCCGCTGGTGACCGAGGCGGCGATGAGCGCGCCGGTCTTGTGGGTGTGAATGAACCGGACCGCGGCCTCGTCCACCTCTTGGCCCTCCATTTGAAGGTCCACCATCTGGCCGGCGACCATGCCCTCGTAGGACAAAGCCCGGGCGATCACGTTCAGCGCGGCCAAAACGCGGTCAGCCGGCAGACGGCCCTCGGCCCCGGCCTGGATGAGCAGCGCCAGCCCCTCGGCCAAAAGACCGTCCCCGGCCAGCACGGCCATGGCCTCGCCAAAGACCTTGTGGTTGGTCAGCATGCCGCGCCGGAAATCGTCGTCATCCATGCAGGGCAGATCGTCGTGGATCAGGGAGTAGGTGTGCACCATCTCCAGGGCCAGCGCGGCCGGCAGGGCGTCGTCCTCGGTCCCGCCCACGGCCTCGGCCCCGGCCAGGCAGAGCACCGGCCGAAGCCGCTTGCCGCCGGCCAACAGGCTGTAACGCATGGCCCGGCTGAGTTCCCCGGCCGGCCCATGGTTTTCGGGCAGCGCGGTATCGAGCGCCTTGTCGATCGTTTCTTGCCGGCGCTGGAGATAGGCGGCCAGGTCCACGCTCAATCCTCCCCCTCGTCCTCGTCTTCGGGTTCGTCGGCTGTGAGGTTGAAGGCCTCGCTCAAAGGCCGGCCCTCCTCGTCCTTGAGCAGAAGTTCCAGCTTCTTTTCGGCCGCGTCCAGCTTCCGGTTCAGCAGCCGGGCCAAGCGGACCCCTTCCTCGAACACGGCCAGGGACCGGTCCAGGTCCAGGTCTTCGCCTTCCAGGGACTCAACCAGCTCTTCCAGCCGGCCCAGACCGGCCTCGAAGGTTGTCTCCTCTTCCTTCTTCTTCGTCACTCAGATCACCTCATCCACGCGGACGTTCAGCTCGCCTTCGGCCAGGAGCACGTTCAGCCGTTCGCCCAGCCCAACGGCCCGGCTGGAACGGACCACCCGTTTGCCCTCGGTCCGCCGGACCACGGCGTAACCGCGCTGGAGCACGGCCAGGGGGCTGAGGTCCGAGAGCCGCGCGGCCAAAAGGTTCAGACGTTCCCGAACCCTGCCCGCACGGGTTTGGCCCGCCCGGAACAAGGCGCGTTCGAAACCGGCCAGCCGCGTCCGGGAGAGCGCCAAGTGGGAAACCGGACTGGACACGGCCAGCCGGTGCTCGGCCGCCTGCACGGCTCGGCGCCGGGTCTCGAAACCGTCGGTCACGGCCTCGCGCAGGACCTCGGTCAGATCGTCCAGCCGCAGCCGCCGATCGGCCAGACGCCGCAAAGGATCGCCCAGCCGCGTGGCCGCGTGGGCCACCTCTTCCCGGCCCAGAGCCGTTCGGGAACGCACCGCCGAGGCCATCCTGGCGGCCACCCCGGCCAAGTGGTGCTTGAGGGCCGCCTTTTCCCGGAAGACCAGCATGGCCGCGGCCGTGGGCGTGGGCGCCCTAAGATCGGCCGCGAAGTCGGCCATTGAAAAATCGATCTCGTGGCCCACGGCCGAAACCACCGGTATCTTCGACGCGGCCACGGCCCGGGCCACGACCTCCTCGTTGAAGGCCCACAGGTCTTCCAACGACCCGCCGCCCCGGGTCAGCACGATCACGTCGAACCCGCCCCAACGGTTCAAATCCTCGATGGCCGCGGCGATCTCCCGCGCGGCCCCGTCCCCCTGCACACGCACCGGATAGATCGACAGCACCGCGTTCTCGTAGCGCTCCCGAGCCACCCGAACAAAGTCCCGCACCGCCGCGCCCGTGGGCGACGTGACCACGGCCACCCGGCCGGGCAAAAAAGGCAGGGGCTTCTTGCGCGCCTCGTCGAACAGCCCTTCCTCGGCCAAACGCGCCTTGAGCCGCTCGAAGGCCAGCCGGAGCGCGCCCTCGCCCCGAGGCTCCATGTACTCGACCAGAATCTGATACTCGCCCCGAGGCTCGTACACGGACAGTCTGCCCCGGATCAGCACCTCCTGGCCGTCGGCCGGGGCAAAGGCCAGGTACCGCTGCTGGGTGCGAAACATGACCGCCCGAATCTGAGACCGGGCGTCCTTGAGGGTCAGATAAAAATGGCCCGAGCGCGGCACGGCCAGGTTGGAGATTTCCCCGCTGATCCAAACCTGGTCGAACTCGCCCTCCAGCAGGGCCTTCACCCGGTCCGTCAGCTCGCTGACGGTCAGAATCTCGCGCTCGAACAAGTCCCCGGTCACTGGCTCGGTCCTCTCGTGCATATCTTATGAAAATTAGCACGCTCATGCCCATGAGGCAATCGATTTTAAAGCCAATCAGGGGAAACAAAGGTCGGCGAAGGAACGGAGCGAGGAAGGTCCAAGGCGGGCCGGACCCCGGGCCGGTCGAATGCGACCGGCCCGGATTCGGCGAAACGATCAAGCGAGATCTCGGAGGATGCGAGCGCCTAAAAGAGCGCGTCCAGATTTTTCTTGGCCTGGACCGCTTCCTCGACGATCGTGGCCATGAGTTCGGCCACGGTGGGGATGTTGTGAATGCGGCCCACGACCTGTCCCATGGGCACCAGGCCCTCTTCCAGGTTACCAAGGCGCCAGCCGCGCTCGCTGGTCTGGCCGCTGATGTAGGGCACCAGTTCCTCGAAGGAGGCGTGCTGGGCTTCCAGTTCGAGCACCTTTTCCGCCCAGGCGTTACGCAGGACGCGGCTGGGATTGCCGATGGACTGTTGGACGATGACGGTCTCGTTTTCCTGGGTGGCGACCATCTTCTCCTTGACGACCTGGGGGATGGGGCATTCCTGGGTGACCATGAAGCGGGTGCCCATGTTCACGGCGGACGCGCCCAGGGCCATGGCCACGACAAAGGTGCGGCCGTCGCTGAAGCCGCCGCCGGCGATGAGGGGCGCCTGGATGGCGTCCACGGCCTGGGGAACGAGGACCAGGGAGGTCACGCCCTCCATGCTGGGATGACCGCCGCATTCGGTACCCACGATGGAGACGATGTCCACGCCCAGTTTGTCCACCTTGACCGCGTCCCGGATGCGGGCGCATTTGTGGATGTGGACCAGGCCCTTGTCCTTGATGAGCGGCCGGAAGGGCTCGGGGCTGCGGCCGGCCGTTTCCAGAATCTTCACTCCGGAATCGGCCACCCACTTGATGCGGTCCTCGGGCGCCAGGTCCCGCATGGACGGAAAGAGGCCCACATTGACGCCGAAGGGCTTGTCGGTCATGTCCTGGGTCTTCTTGATCTCGTCGATCAGGGCCTCCTTGGTGGGATAAAAGGCCGCGGGCAAACAGCAGAAACCGCCCGCGTTGGCCACGGCCGCCACCAGTGGAGCCGTGGTGATGCCCTGCATCGTGCCGCATTGGATGGGATATTTCACCCCCAACAGCTTGGTCACCCTGGTCTCAAACATCGCGCTTCTCCTTTCTATGGGGCCACCGGCGCTGCACGCTCAAGCCGCGCCGGTCCCCCCTGCCCCGTCACGGGGTCGTGAAATAAAATAACGATCCATACCTCATAAAACAGGTTGGGCTTTCAGGCCATTCGCAGGTATCCGACCGCAGGTACTATACCCAATCCCGGCCGGCTCCACAAGAAAAGAAGGCGGCCGTAGGCTGGAGACTGGGGGCCATGACAAGGTTTGAGAATTTGTTCCTAAATTAAAAGTGTGTAAGAATTTGGGGTCCGGGCAGGCGCGAGGGCCTGCCTCTATCTTTTGCCTGGCTGACCGGAGAGGACAAACGCAAGCCTGCCTTTATAAAATAATACATAAAAACAATATATTATATTGCAAGTGCGAGGCTAAAACCGGGCCTTCCGGTTTCTTCTAGTCGCTGGCTCTTATCCTCAGCCTCCAGCCTCCAGCCCCTAGCCTCACCCTGTCCAAGAGTGCATTGACAGAGCGGGTCTAGTGGGCTACAATCTACCATGTCCAAATTTTCACAATCTCGATTTCGGAGCCACCCGTGCCCGCATCGCCCGCGCCCCATATCCTGATCATCGACGACGAAGAGGCCATGCGCGACTCCTGTCGCCGCATCTTGGACAAGGTCGATGTGCGGGTCAGCACCGCGCCGGACGGCGCTACCGGACTGAGGCTCCTGGATGAGGAACCCGTTGACCTTTTGCTGCTCGATCTGATTTTGCCCGGGGAGAGCGGGCTGGCCCTGCTGCGGCAGGTACGCAAGAACCACCCCCACCTGCCGGTCATCATCGTTTCGGCCTATGGCACGGTCAAATCGGCCGTCGAGGCCATGAAACTGGGCGCCTACGACTTCCTGACCAAACCCTTCACGCCCAAGGAACTCCGCCGGCTGGTCAAGCAGGCCCTGCAAGAGGCCCTCCCGGCTCCAGCTCCGGGCCGGGCCCAGGCCCAGATCATCTACCAGAGCCAGGCCATGGCCCAGGTCATGGACATGGTCCACCGGGTGGCCCGCACCGATTCGACCGTGCTGCTCACCGGCGAAAGCGGCACGGGCAAGGGCCTGGTCGCCCGCTATATTCACGAACTGTCGCTGCGGGCCGACAAGCCCTTCATCTCCGTGGACTGCGGCACCCTGGTCGAAACGCTTTTCGAAAGCGAATTGTTCGGCCACGTCAAGGGCGCCTTCACCGGCGCGGGCGGGGACAAGGTGGGCAAGTTCGAGATGGCCCAGGGCGGGACCATCTTCTTCGACGAGATCAGCAACATCAACCTCGAAGTCCAGGCCAAGCTGCTCCGGGCCGTGGAGGAACGCGAGATTTCCAGGGTGGGCGGCCACCAGACCATCCACGTGGACGTGCGTATCCTGGCCGCCACCAACCAGGAACTGCGCCAGGCCATCGAGCAGGGGCGGTTCCGCGAGGACCTTTTCTACCGCCTGAACGTGGTCTCGATTCACCTCCCGCCGCTTCGGGACCGGCGCGAGGACATCCCGCTGCTCATCGACTTCTTCATCAGGATGGCCCGGGAACGCGGACGGGCCCAAGCCCTTGGCATCTCGGCGGCCGCCCTCAAGCGGCTGTCCGCCCACGCCTGGCCCGGCAACGTACGCGAGCTGGCCAACGCCATCGAACGGCTGGCCGTGCTGGGCGGCGAAGGCGCCATCGAGGCCGAGGACGTGTCCTTCATCGAACAGGGAACGTCCAACGGCCAGCCCAAGCCGGGACTCAGCCTGGACAGCGTCGAACGGGAACATATCATCAAGGTGCTCGAACGGTTCCAGGGACGCCGCACCGAGGCGGCCCAGGCCCTGGGCATCGACCGCAAGACGCTCCGGGAAAAGATCAAGCGCTACGGTTTGGAAGATTGATTGTGGGGGCGCCGATTTTAGGACGTGTTCCTGATGATCGGCCGTAGGGACGACCCCTTGTGGCCGCCCGCATCTCCGGTGTCGAAAATTTCTTACAAAAAAAGCCCCATGCCGTCATTGCGAGGAGTCACGCCGTAGCCCGCCGTGAGCCTGTCGAACGGCGGGACAAAGGCGGACGACGTGGCAATCTCATGCACGGCGGGGCTCCGGCCAATCCATTGGGTTTCGCTTTGCTCAACCCAACCTACCGACTGGCTTTAAGCATGCCAGAATGACGTGGTGGGGGACTAGGGTGTGGGAAGGGTCGTCACCCTGGAATGATTGAATCCAGGGTCCAGGTCTTTCACGCGCTTTTTCTTCCGCTTCCACGCTTCCCCGAACCAAGTCTCGACAAAAAACGTAGGGGCACGTGCAACGTGCCCCTACGACACCCCGAAGAACCAGGAATGAATCGCGCCGGACCTACGGTCTTTTCTTCTTGGCCGGGTGGCTGGTTGCCTTCCCCTTTTCCTCTTTGTCCCGTTCCCGGAACAACCGATTGATGCTTCTGACAAAGGGCCGCCGCGCCACCCCGACCTCGGTGACGATGGCCGTGAGCAGTTCGTTGGGTGTCACGTCAAAGGCGGGGTTGAGCACGCCCACGCCCTCGGGCGTGATGCGCCGGCCGCGCACGTGGGTGACCTCCTCGGCCGGCCGCTGCTCGATGGGGATGCCCTCGCCCGTGGCCGTGGCCCGGTCGATGGTGGACAGAGGCGCGGCCACGTAAAAGGGCACCTTGTGCCGGTCGGCCAGAACGGCCACGGTGTAGGTCCCGATCTTGTTGGCCGTGTCGCCGTTGGCCGCGATCCGGTCAGCGCCGACCACGACCAGGTCAATCATGCCGCTCTTGAACAGATGCCCGGCCATGTTGTCGGTGATGACCTTGACCGGGATGCGGTCCTTTTTCAGCTCCCAGGCGGTCAGCCGCGCGCCTTGGAGAAACGGCCGGGTTTCGTCGGCCAGGACCTGCACCTTCTTGCCGGCCTCCTTGGCCGCCCGGACCACGCCCAAAGCCGTGCCGTAACCGCCCGTGGCCAGAGCCCCGGCGTTGCAATGGGTCAGGATGGTGGCCCCGTCCGGGACCAGGGCCGCGCCGTGGGCGCCCATCCTCCGGTTAAGAGCGATGTCCTCGGCCAGCATGGCTTGAGCCTCGACCACCAAGGCCTGCTGGATGGCCGCCACCGGCTCGGACTTCATGGAAACGGCCAGGGCCTCCAGCCGGTCCAAGGCCCAGACCAGGTTGACCGCGGTGGGCCGCTGGCCGGCCAGGAATTTTTTGATCCGCCCCAGTTCGCGGAAGAAGGCCGTGGGGTTTTTCGTGCGGATTTTCAGCGCGCCCAGGGCCAAACCCATGGCCGCGGCGATGCCGATGGCCGGAGCCCCGCGGATGACCATGACCCGGATGGCCCGGCCCACTTCCTTGTAATTCCGGAAGACCAGCCAGCGTTCCTCCCAGGGCAATTTCCGCTGATCGATCATCAGCACCCGATCCTTGTCCCACGCGATCGTCTTGACCATGTCCCTTCCTTCCTTGGCCGGAAAGCGATGCCGCGGGCGGGTTTGAAACCCGCCCCTACAGAAAAACGGCGGCCGGCCCGCGTGCTTGAAATGAAAAGCCGCCTTTTAATCAGGCGTCAAGATGAAGACGGGGTAGAGCGAAGCGAAACCCAATGGCCTCGGCCAAATCCACGCTTCATGCGCCTCCCTGTAGGGGCGACGCATGCGTCGCCCTTTTCGTTTCTTCGCGGGTGTGCCGCGGGCGAGGCATGCCTCGCCCCTACGGGAAAATCGACGAACGGCCCCCGTAATTAATAATTCAACCCGACCTTGTCCCGCACCTGCTCCAGGGTCTCGCGGGCGATGGCCCGGGCCTTGGCCGCGCCCTGCCTGAGGATATCGCGGATGGTGTCCGGGTCTTTCATCAGCGCCTCGCGTTTTTCGCGGGACGGTCCGAAGAAATCCCAGATGCGCCGGGCCAGTTCCTTTTTTACCTCGGCGTACTTGAGGCCCGGGGCCAGGTAGCGGGCTCGCAATGCCTCGACCTCTTCGGGCGAGGCGAAGAGATGATACAGGGCGAACAGGTTGCAGGTCTTGGGGTTCTTGGGCTGATCCACGGGCGTCGAATCGGTCACGACGCGCATGACCGTCTTGTTCAAGGTTTCCCGATCGGTGAAGATGTCGATGGCGTTGTTGTAGGATTTGGACATTTTCTGTCCGTCCAGGCCCGGCACCACGGCCACGTCCTCGTTGATCTCGGGGTCGGGCAGCACGAACGTCTCGCCATAGGCGAAGTTGAACCGCTGGGCGATGTCCCGGGCCACTTCCACGTGCTGTTTCTGGTCCTGGCCCACCGGGATGATATTGGACTGATAAATCAGGATGTCGGCGGCCATGAGCACCGGGTAGGCGAACAGGCCGTGGCTGGGCACGATCCCCCGGGCGATCTTGTCCTTGTAGGAATGACAGCGTTCCAGCAGCCCCATGGAGGTGACGTTGTGCAGCACCCAGGTCAGCTCGGTCACCTCGGGCACGTCGGCCTGCACCCAGAAGATACAGCGGTCCGGGTCCAGGCCCAGGGCCAAAAAGTCGGCTGCCGCGTTGAGCGTGTTCTTTTTCAGAACCTCGCCGTCCTGGATGGTGGTCAGAGCGTGGTAATTGACGATGAAAACGAACAGCTCGGCCTGTTCCTGATAGGCGATCATCGGCTTCATCATGCCGAAGTAATTGCCGATGTGCAGCGAGCCGGAGGGTTGAATGCCGGAGAGGACGCGCATGAAAATGCTCCTGTTTCTTATGGTCTTGGGCGGGTCCCAAGCCGGAAATTCAATATCCTTCAGACCAAGGGTCCTTGTCAAGGGGCGGGACGGCAGGGAACGATGCGTGATGCGTGATGAAGAATTAATCCGAAGTTTGGAGCCTTGGATTCATCACTCCGCATTCATCATTCATCATTTACGTGGGTCCGGGTAGTGGGTCAGTTTGAGGATGATGTAAGACGCTGCCCCTCATTTAAAGGGAAGCCCCGGTACGCTGGCATCTTGATCCCTTGCCCGGAAAATGCCCCTATCAACTGCCGTCGGCCTTTTTCACTGGCCTCCAAGCCCCTCTCGTCATTCCCGCGCAGGCGGGAATCCAGAGGTGAAGCCTCCCCGTTCAGTATGAACGCTTAAACACCATTCGCCCGTCGTTGTTTCATTTCCAAGCCGTTCGGATTCCCAGGGGACAAGACTGGATTCCCGCCTGCGCGGGAATGACGGTTCAAACTCCAGGGGAGCGAAACAGGTTACTCCGGCGCAAACGAGGGGCCGAAATTTCGGTGAATCTGCCCGCGTACTCGTTTTTGCTTCACGGCGGCCACACAACCCCAGGGGATATAAAAATTCCCAAACTGACCCACTACCAAGCCCGGATATTCGTTGACGCGGCAGGCTCAACGCGGGTATGATACCTGGGTTTGGAGTCGGGGGCCTGCTCTGGACGCCGGCCCGGTTCGACTCCAGGAATCACGCGCTCACCACCTCAGGCCAGGCCGCCCGGGGTTTTTCGCGGGGACGCGGCGGGGACTGTCGCCCGGCCCCCTCTCCTTGTAACTTATTGAAATCACGTATTTTTCATGGCCAGGCTCGCGCCTAAATACCTGATCCCCCAGTTCATGCTGGCCCACTTCAGCCACCACGTGGCCACCGGCGTGCTGGTGCCGCTCCTGCCCATCCTGCGCCAAAGCTTTGGCTTGACCTATTTTCAGTCGGGTCTCTTGGTCTCCAGCTTCAGTCTGGCCTACGGCCTCGGTCAGGTGCCCCTGGCCATGCTGGCCGACCGCTTCAGCCGGCGCCTGATCATCGTCCTGGGACTGATCCTGATCAGCTTCACCGGCATGGGGGTCAGTTTCACCCGGGACTTCTGGCAGATGGCCGCCTTTTTCGTGGCCATGGGCCTGATCGGCGGCACGTATCACGCGCCGGCCTCGTCGTTCATTTCCCAATCCATGCCCGCGAACATCCGCGGGCGGGCCCTGGGCTTGCACGTCACTGGAGGCAGTTCCAGTTTTCTGGTGACGCCGGCCATGGCCCTGGGCTTGGCCACTTTGTTTCAGACCTGGCGCGCGGCCTTCCTGCTCCTGGCGCTGCCCGCCTTGGTGGTGGGCATCCTCCTGTGGCTGACCACCGAGGAGACACGGGGCGACGTGGACCGGGCGGTCTCCGTCCCGGAAGACCCGGAAGCGGCCGACCCGGACCCGGTTGAAGCTCCCACGGTCTCCTGGACGCAGATTCTGAAAGCCCTGGGGCTGGTGGTTCTGCTGTCCATGACCATGCAGATCGTGTTTTCCAGCATCAACGCCTACTTGCCGCTGTACCTGGTGGACCGTTACGGCATCTCGCCCAAATGGGCCGGGCTGGTCATCAGCCTGATCGCCGGGGCGGGTATTGTCGGCGCGCCCATGGGCGGCATGCTCTCCGACCGCTTCGGCCGGAAGCGGGTCATCCTGGCCTGTTTCGCCTTGGCCGGGCCGTTGCTGTTCGCGGTCACCTGGGCGCCCTACGGTCCGCTGCTCCTGCTGGCCTTGGTTGTCATGGGCCTGACCATGAGCGTGCGCATGCCGACCATGGAATCGCTCATCGCCGACGTGGTGCCGGTGGGGCGCAGGACCACGGTGCTGGGCGTTTATTTTTTCCTGGGCACCGAGACGGCCGGGGTGACCACGCCGCTCATCGGCGGGTTTATCGATCGCTTCGGACTTGGCCTGGCGCTTAACCTTCTGGCCGGCGGCCTTTCCGTGCTGGCGGCCGTGGCGCTGCTTTTCCGCAAACGTTTTTAGTCGGGACGAACCCGCGCTTCGGGCGGGATATGAAGGATAGAGGGAAGACATGCCCCGGGAAGCCGCGCGAGAGACGAAAATTTTTTACGGCGTTTGGATCGTTCTGGCCGCCTTCATCCTGTTTTTCCTGACGGCCGGGGCCGGCTTTTATTCCTTCAGCGTCTTTATCAAGCCGCTGGAAGATGCCTTTGGTTGGCACCGGGCCTCGGTGGCCCTGGCCATGTCCATTTTCCTGATGACCCAGGGCATTTGCGGCACCCTGATCGGCTATCTGACCGAGAGATACGGCCCCAAGCGGGTCATGACCGTGTCGGCGGTCGTGTCCGGGGCGGTCTTCATCTCGGTCGCCTTCACCCATGCGCTTTGGTATTTTTATTTGACCTACGCCCTGCTGGCCGTGGCCCTGACCGGCGTTGGTTTCATTCCGGTGAGCAGCCTGCTGGCCCGCTGGTTCGTCCGCAGGCGGGGCACGGCCATCGGTTTTTCCATGGTGGGCATTGCCATGGGCGGATTCATCATGTCTCCGCTGGTGGGAATGCTGAACGCCCACTTTTCCTGGCGATGGTCGTACGTGCTGCTGGGGTTGATGGCCTGGTTCTTGGCCGTGCCCATGACCCTGTTCGTGATCAAGGCCAGTCCGTCCGAGATAGGGCTTCGGCCGGATGGGGACATTCCCGAGGAGTTATCGGACCAGAAGCTTACGGAAAGCGGCGTGGTCGCTTCGGCTGAGGAGGAGGGGTGGCCCTTCCGGGAGGCGCTTCGGACCCGCGCCTTCTGGTGGGTCGCGGTCACCTACCTGCTGGCGCCCATGGCCCAGGGCGGGGTCTTGCAGCACCAGGTGCCGGTGGTCTGCGAGTCCGGGATCGCGGCCACGGCCGCGGCCATGGCCCTGGGGATCACGGCCGGCATGGGCGGCCTGGGCAAGCTTTGTTTCGGACGGCTTTCCGAGTCCGTTTCCTTCCGCTACGTGGCCGGGTTCTGTTTCGGGTTGCAGGCCGTGTCCATCCTGCTTTTGCTCACGGTCAAATCCCTGGCCGCGGTCTGGATTTACGTGGTGCTGTATGGATTCGGCATGGGCGGCATCGTGGTGCTCATGCCCCTGGCCGTGGGCCATTACTTCGGCGTGGCCGCCTTTGGCACGATCATGGGCGTAGTGGCGCTCATCCAAGCCATTGGCTCTTCGAGCGGGGCCTACATCTCCGGTTTGATCTACGACGCCTTCGGCAACTACACCTATGCCTTGATCCTGTTCGGAACCATCTACGTGGTCGCCATCGGGGCCATCTTCATGGCTGGCCGGCCCAAGGCCTATGTTATTGATGGGGTCATTAAATAGGTTGCCTTCCATGATTGATTTTTCAACCAAAGCAGGTTTGGATTTTAAGAGAGATGGCTCGCCTGGTGCTAGGGTTGTTCTGGGAATTCTGGATTCTGGCTTAAAACATGCCAGAATGACGTTGTTGGGGTTCCTAGGCCCCATAATCCGTCACCCTGGAGTGCTTTAATCCAGGGTCCAGCTTTTTTGCGCGTTTCCTCCCGCTTGGTAGTCAACTGATGTTTATGCAACTCACTTTCCGCTCTGGGTAATAAGTCCTGAGCGGCCTTAGCGTTCGATCATTCCCCAGGCTTCGAATTCCTTTAAAATCTCTTCGGCCCCGCTGACCAGGCTCTCGATGAACTCCTTGGCCGTGGGGACCGAATCGACCAGGCCCGCGGCCAGGGACGGACCGCCGCCGTGCTTCAATCCGTAGATTTTCCGGCGGTGGTCCGGGTCCAGGAGGCTCTGGTTGACAATTTTCTTTTTCAGGGCTTCCGAGGTTCGGAATTCCTGCGTGGCCATGAAGGCCGTGCCGATGTACACCCCGACCGCGCCCATGGCCAAGGCGGCCACAAACCCACGGGCGTCCCCGATGCCGCCGGCCGCGATCACCGGCACGTTCAGCAGCCGCCGGGCCGCGGTCATGTTGATCAAGGTGGTGTTCTGGGTCGGGTTCTTGAAGCCCGTGCCCTCCAGGCCGACGATGACCACGGCGTCCGCGCCCTTTTTGGCGATGGACACGGCGTGCTCCAGGGTGGCGCATTTGTGAATCCAGCAGCAGCCCTCTTTTTGGCAGCGGTTGCCGATCAGCGAGCCGTCGTAGGCCGAGGTGAAGACGATGCGCACGCCCTCGTTGAGCGTGATCTTGACGTACTCCTCGTGGTAGGCGTTGTCGTATTTCGAGTCCTTGAACAGGGTGAAGTTCACGGCAAAAGGCTTGTCCGTGGCCGCCTTGGCCCGGCGCACGTCTTCCTGGAACTCGTCCGGGTCCTTGTAGGAAATGGTGGTCAGGATGCCCAGTCCGCCGGCTTCGGACACGGGCGCGGCGATGCTGGAGCTGCCTGAGCCTTTGGTGCCGAAGGCCCCCTGGATGATGGGGTATTTCACGCCGAGCATTCGAGTGAGCGGGTTATCGAAGCGCATGTTTGCCTCCCTTTGCGTTTGGACCCTTTCCGGTTAAAAGACCGGATCCAATGTAGGTCTGTTCATGCGTGTATGTCAACCTGTTTCACCTAGCGGCCCGGCTTGATTTTTCGCGGGTTCCTGGTATAAACTCCATTCCGGCCGGAAAGCTTGCGTTTGTGGCGGGCCGCGGCCTATCGCCCTCGTAGCTCAGGTGGATAGAGCACAGGATTCCTAATCCTGGTGCCGCAGGTTCGAGTCCTGCCGGGGGCACCATGATATTTCAGGGGTTACGGAATAATAGTCCGTGGCCCTTTTTTAATTTTCCGGGATTTTGAATGTGAAAAGAGTCGATTGCTTTCGCGGGATTCAATGACAATCAAAGCGGCCTCCGGCGGATCGTCCGACCAGAGGCCGCTTGTTTCATGGGAACGGGTTGGAAACCGGCCTAAAGACCGGTCAATCTTTTCAGGGTGGCCAGGGTCTCGGCCGCCTCTTCCTGGCCCGGGTGAGGGGACAGGTGAGCCATCACCCCCAGCCCTTCGCTAATCTCATGGAATTCTTCGGCCGGAGTATCGCTGACCACCGCTGTGTTGATCAAGGCGTTCCGTTTCAGCAGTCGAGCCACCAGGTCGAGGGCGCCCATGTCGGCGACCGCGTCGTCTATCACCACCAGATGAGGCGGCTCTTGATCAACGGCCTCCAGAGCCTCCTGTGCCGAAGCCGCCCATCCGAGGCTTACGTCCTTGTCGGATGAAAGGGCGGTGGCCAAGGTGGAAAGATGATCGCGGACAGGCGACACCAGTAGTATCTTCAGCATGGGCTTCTCCGGGTAAAATCGCCTTGGGCTTGAGGAGCGCGGGCGGCTATCTGAATTGGGCCTTGCCGCAACAAGAACCCGGACCGGCGCACCCTGCTTCCGACGGCGAGGAGCCGCAGCAGGAATGGTCGCCGGGTCCGGGAAATCCAAGGCGCGTGCGTCCGGTGAGCTGGCTCGGAGCTGAGATCATTTTCTCCGTGTCTCTTCCGCCGCATTGGGGGCAAATGAGCGGTGAATCGCCGCTCAGCACCAGGACTTCAGAATTTTGCCCGCAATCTCGGCATGTTATTTCGTAAATCGGCATGGCCCTGCTTCCTGGCCACCCATCAGGCAGATGATGGTTAGACTGCCTTGTCAGTGGCTTTTTGATAGTAGTCGGAAATGGCTTCGCCCAAGGTATTGATCGCCAGTCGGGCGCAATGCAAGTGGTCCTCCGGCAGGCCTTCCAGCACCTTTTCGACATCCTCGGGACCCAATTCCAAGGCCCGTTCGATGGTCATGCCTGCGGCCAGCTCGCTCATGGCGCTGGCGCAGGCCACCGTATAGACGCAGCCGTTGGGTAAGACCTTAATCGCGTCGATTCGTTCCCGTGCGACCCTGATGGTCACTTCCAAGGAATCACCGCACGATCCAACGCCTTTGGCCCATCCGGAGGGCGAGGAAAGCATCCCAAGGTTTCTCGCGGACTGGGCGTACCTCAGCAACCTGTTGTCTATGGGTTCTTCCTGGTGAAGGGTGTGCTCGGACAAGGCAGTCTCCACGTTTATCGCATGCGGAACGCCGGTTCGGTCCGGGCGCCGCCGCAGGTGTGCTCCTGACCAAAACGGGCCAACCGTCCCTCGGCCAGCGCGCTCACGGCCTCGCCCACGGTTTGGGCCTCTCCGCCAAAATAGACGTCGATCCCCATCTGGTTGAAGCCCATCAGAGGCCTCAAACCCATGCCGCCCGCGATCAGCATGTTCACGCCGTGCCGGGCCAGGTACTGAACCGGGGCCATGCAGCCGCCCTGCTCGTGAGGCACGTTGGGGATCACCAGATTTTCCGTGATTTGACCCTCTTCGAGTCTCACCAGCGTGTACAGGTCACAATGGCCGAAATGGGCGCCCAACGGAGCGTCCAAGCCACCGGGATGCGTGGAGGGAATAGCCACTATCGCGTTCATCATGATCTCCTTTACAAAAATCGGACGTCTCGTCCGACTCGGTTGAATCGTTCAATTCATTCCCCGACCGCGGCCGGCGATCCGGTATTGTCCGCCTTCGATGCGCAGAGCCCAGCCTTTGAGGATCACCTCGGCCGCCACGTGCCTGGCCTCGGCCAGGATACGGCCGAAAGTATGGCGGGAGACTTTCATCCGCGCGGCCGCTTCTTTCTGGGGCAGTTCTTCCACGTCGGCCAACCGCAACGCCTCATAGCCTTCCACGGTCAAACGACCCTCGGCCAGCGTATATAGGGGCACTCCGCGCGGTTTGAAGTAATTGACCCGTGGTGTGTCTCTCACCAGGCGGCATTTGCGCGGACGTGGCAGCAGCACTTCTCCTTTATGCTCATACGACCAAAAAGAAAATAAGTCCCTGACCTTGGTTTGTCAATATCCATTTGTTCGCGCGGGCATAATCGAAGCTGTGTCGGCCAAGGGAATTGCCCCGACCGCGTATGACAATCGGCCCAAAAGCTTTGTGCCGGGTCTCGCCGGCTTGAATCGCTTGACGAAGGAGGCGCGGTCCACTTAGGATTGAAGATCATGCTTTACAACCAAAGCACGAAAGGGGTCCAACCATGACCAACCACGGGGAAGAAACACCCGGCTCCGGCATCGAGGCCGCGATCGAACCGGACATGCCCATTTGCGACCCGCACCATCATCTGTGGGAATATCCGGGCAACCGCTATCTGCTCGAAGACCTTCTGGACGACATCGGCCAGGGCCACCGGGTGGCGCGCACGGTCTTTGTCGAGTGCCATTCGAAATACCGGGCGGACGGTCCCGAGGAACTCAAGCCCGTGGGCGAGACCGAGTTCGTGTTCCGTACGGTCGAAGAAAGTCGGCGGGAGCCTCGGGGTAAAATCGGCCGGATCGACGGCATCGTGGGCTTTGCCGAGCTTTCCCTGGGCGAGCGGGTGGCGGCCGTGCTCGAAGCGCAACTCGAAGCCGGCGGCAAGCTGTTCAAGGGCATCCGGCGGTCCGTGGCCCAAGATGCGAGCCAGGACATCGGGGCCTACATGAACCCGCCGCCCGGGTTGCTCATGGACGCGACGTTCCGCAAGGGGTTCGCCCTGCTGGAGCGGTACGGGCTGAGTTTCGACGCCTGGCTGTATCATCCGCAGATCGCGGAGTTGAACGACCTGGCCGCGGCCTTTCCCGGCGTGACTATAATTCTGGACCACGTGGGCGGACCGCTGGGCTTGGGGCCATATGCCGGCCGCCGGGACGAGGTGCTCGCCGTTTGGAAACAGGCCGTCGCCGATCTCGCGGAGCGGCCCAATGTGGTGGTCAAGCTCGGCGGGCTGGGCATGCCGCTGTGCGGCTTCGGCTGGCAGGAGCGCGGTCAGGCCGTGGATTCGACCGAGCTGGCCGAGGCCATGGCGCCTTATTATGGCTGGTGCATCGAAAAATTCGGCGTGGACCGCTGCATGTTCGAGAGCAATTTTCCGGTGGACAAGTCGGCCTACACCTACGCGGCCATGTGGAACGCCTTCAAGCGCCTGACCGTTGATTTTTCAACGTCCGAAAGATCGGCCCTGTTCCATGACACGGCCGTTCGGGTCTATCGGCTGGAAGACAGATAACCGCCGGGTTACGTGGATGAGATAATATCCAGGAGAACCGTCACCAAATCGTGGGGGCGGGTTTGAAACCCGCCCCCACATGAGATTGCCGCGTCGCGTCGCTCCTCGCAATGACGGTTTTGTTGTGCTTATCTTATCAACAAAGAACTAAATGATCGCCTTTTGATCCTTCAGGCGCTCGATGTCTTCCCAGCTATATCCCAGTTCCAGAAGAATCTCCTCGGTCTGCTGACCGGCCTCGGGCGAGGTGGTCTGGATCGAGGCCGGGTTCTGGCGGAAGGTGACCGGCGAGGTCACGTATTTCATGGCCCCGAACTCGGGATGCTCGATGTCCTGAAAGAAATGGTTGGCCTCGACCTGCGGGTCGCTGAGCACCTCTTTCGGCGAGGTGACCCGGCTGAAGATGCAGTTGTTGGCCTTGAGCCGCGTCTCCCATTCGACCAGGTCCCGCGTGGCGAAAACCTCATCCAGGATTTTGATCAACGCCTCGCAGTTCATGCCGCGATCGTTCAAGGTGGCGTACCGGGGGTCCTTTTCCAAATCCGGCCGGTCGAGCGCCCGGCAGAAGTCGGCCCAGGACAGGTCGGCTTGCAGCATGGCCATTTGCATCCAGCGGCCGTCCTTGGTCTGGTAGTTGTTCCACAGGGGGTTGAGCGCCTGGGCGCGGTTGTTCTGGTTCAGATCAAATCCGCCCAGGGCGACCTGGTAGTCGGCGGCGATGGTCCAGATGCCCGAATGATACAGCGAGAACTCGATTTCCTGACCCTGGCCGGTCTTTTCCCGATGGTAGAGCGCGCCCAGGATGCCGGCCAACATGTGCGCGCCGGCCGTCCGGTCCATCATGCCGCCGCGCTGCTGCGGCGGGGACTGGTTCGGTTCGCCGATCAGGTACTGGATGCCGGAACGGGCCCAGGCCGCGGCGAAATCAAAGCCCCGCTCGTCCCGGTCCGGGCCGACCGTGCCGTAGCCCGTGATCAAGGCGTAGATCAGGGCGGGGTTGTGGGCCGCGAGTTCGGCGTAGCCAAGACGCAGCTTTTGCATGACACCAAATTCGTAGTTGGACATGAACACGTCGGCGTCCTTGACCAGCCGCAGCAGAATGTCCCGGCCGGCCTCGCTTCTGAGGTTGATGCCCATGCTTCGCTTGTTCCGGTTGTGCACCTCGAAACGCCAGTTCGCCTCGGACCCGGTGTTCTTGACCGCGATGTTCCTGAATCCCCGGAAGGCCTCCCCATCGGGCGGTTCGACTTTGATCACGTCCGCCCCCCAGTCCGCGAAAATGGCCCCGGCCGCGGGAACCGCGATAAAGTGCCCCATCTCGATTACTTTCAAGCCTTCCAGCACACCGCTCATCTCTTCCTCCTGAATTTCGGAATCCGCCCGACAGTCGGGCCGCTTCATCTCTTGTCCGCCAGAATCTCCAGGGTCCTGGCCATGGTGGCCATCCCCTTTTTCAGACGGTTCAAATGGAAATGTTCGTTGGGCGCGTGCACGTTGTCCGTGCCGATACCCCAGCCCATCATGACCACCTCGGCCCCGGTGGCCCGCGTCAGATCGGGCACGATGGGGATGGACCCGCCTTCCAGCATGAAGTGACACGGCGCGCCCAGCACGTCTTCGTATGCCCGGGCCGCGGCCTGGACCACCAGGCTGTCAGGCCGGGTGCGGACGGCCGCGCCGCCGCCTTCCAGGATTTGGAATTCCATCCGCATGCCGGCCGGGACGTGGCCTTCGAGGTGCGCCTGCACCAGGCGGGCGATCCTATCCGGGTCCTGGTGAGGCACCAGGCGGCAGGACAGGTTGGCCCAGGCCTTGGCCGGGATGACCGTCTTGAAGCCCGGCCCGGCGTAGCCGCCGGCGATGCCGTTGATTTCGAGGGTGGGCCGGACCGTGCCCGATTCCCGGGGAGGGTAGGCCTTTTCTCCGCCATACGGTTCGGCCCCGAAAGTCTGCCGGTAGCGTTCGGCGTTGAACCCGAAATGCAGACCCTGCCGCTCCGCGTCGCTCAGTTCCTCGACGTCGTCATAGAAGCCCGGCACGGTGACGCGGCCGGCCGAATCCCGCAGCCCGGCCAGCAGCTCGATCAGAGCGTGGTTCGGGTTGACGGCCATGCCGCCGTGGGTGCCGGAGTGGAGGTCGCTGTTCGAGCCGACGAGGGTGAGGCGCATGGTGGTGATGCCGCGCACGCCCAGGGTCACGGCCGGCGAGGTCGGGCTGCCCAGGCCCAAATCCATCACCAGCAGATGGTCCGCGGCCATCTCTTTTTTCTTGCTCGGCAGAATATGAAACAGGGTCTCGCTGCCGGATTCCTCGGCCCCGTCGATGCAAAGCTTCACGTTGAGCGGCAGCCGGCCGTCTCGTTCCCGAAGAAGGCGCAGGGCCGCGAGCCCGTAGAAGAGCTGGCCCTTGTTGTCCTGGGCGCCCCGGGCATAGACCGCGCCGTCCCGGATGGTGGGCTCGAAGGGCGGGCTTACCCAAAGCTCCAGCGGGTCCACGGGCTGCACGTCGTAGTGGTTGTAAATAACGGCCGTGGGCGCTTCCGGGCCGGCCGAGAGGTCCTGGGCGAAGACGGCCGGATGGCCCGGCCCTTCCCAAAGATCGACCGTGAAGCCCATGTCTTTGAGGTAGTGGTCCAGCCAGGAGGCGCAGGCCAGCATGTCGGCCGTGTGTTCCGGCTCGGAGCTGACGCTGGCGAAGCGGAGCAGATCGAAATAGTCCTTGAGCAGCCGGTCTTCCTGGCGGTCGAAGGACGCGTACAAATCCTGGATCGCTTGCAGCGGATCGGTCGTCATGGCATACCCTTTCTTCAAGGTAAGGCGGTTGCGGACGGGCCGGCCCGGCCCAGACCGACCATAGCAGAGATGCCCGCATCTTTCAACGCGGTCCCTTCGCGGCCCGGCCGGCCCGTACATGCCCCAGACGGCCTGATGGCCCCGCCGCGAGCGTGCTCCGGCCTTGAGTCCGGTGCGGTTTCCCGTGTTTTTTGCGCGCGAAAAAGGTATAGTGGCCGCATCCACGATCTGGAGACACGGTGATCATCACCAATGAGAGGAGAATGCCATGGGAATCCAGGAACTGAACCTTGACCTTACCGATGAGCAGAAGGCCCTTCGGGACGCCAGCCGCAAGTTTTTCCGCGAGGTCTGGCGGCCGGCCTCGATCGCTTTGGACAAATTGGCCGATCCGGCGGACGTGATCGCCGAGGGATCGGTGCTGTGGGACGTCTTTCGCCAGACCCGGAAGCTGGGCTATCACAAGATGTCCATCCCCGAAGCCTTCGGCGGCATGGGCATGGTCGATCCCATGGCCTCGGCCCTGATCTGTGAGGAGATGGGTTACGCCGCGCCCGGCCTGGCCGTGAGCTGGTCGGTCAACAGCTCGCCCTTCACCTATGCCATGCTCTCCCCGGACCCGGCCGTCAACGGCTTGGTCCGCCAGTTCTGCGACGACGAAGAAGCCAAGATGACCGGCTGCTGGGCCATCACCGAACCGGACCACGGCTCGGATTGGATCATGTTCGAAGGCGAAGGCATGGACTCGCCGGCCGTGGCCGGGCAGGTCCGGGCCGTGCTCAAGGGCGACGAATACGTCATCAACGGCCAGAAGGCGGCCTGGGTCAGCAACGGCACCCTGGCGGCCTATGCCGCCCTGTTCGTCACCCTGGACCCGTCCAAGGGCCAGGCCGGCGGCGGCGTGGCCGTGGTGCCCTTGGACCTGCCGGGCGTCAGCCGGGGCAAAGCCTTGGACAAGGTCGGACAGCGGGACCTGAACCAGGGCGAGATTTTCTTCGACAACGTGCGGATTCCCAAGGCCTACATGGTCGCCGCCGATCCGAATCTCTACCCCATGGTCATCAACGGGCAGCTCGGCGGGGCCAACATGTGGATGGGCTGCATCTTCAGCGGTACGGCCCATTCGGCCTATGACGAGGCTCTGAACTACGCCAAGCAGCGCGTCCAGGGCGGCCGTCCCATCATCGAGCACCAGAACATCAAGCTGAAGCTGTTCGACATGTTCACCTCGGTCGAGGCGGCCCGGTCCCTGTCGCGGCGGGTCTGGATGTACAACGCGGGCCAGCGTCAGAACATGCAGCCCCTGGCGGTCGAGTATTCCATCGCCTCCAAGGTGCTGGGCACCGAGACCGCCTTCCGCGTTGCCAGCCAGGCCGTCCAGGTTTTCGGAGGCAACGGTCTGACCCGGGAATACGTGATCGAGAAGATTTTCCGGGACGCCCGGGCGGCCATGATCGAGGACGGGGTCAACGAATCCCTGGCCCTGCTGGGCGCGGGCAGGCTATAGGAAGTGATGAGGCAGCTTGCCTCCGCCTTCGGCGGAGAGCAAGCGGGATGAATGAGGAATGATGAACGGGAAGCGAGGCGGGGCTTCGGTTCGCGAGGCGTTCCTCGTTCCTGATGAAAAACATGGGGAGGCTCGGGCGTTGTCCGGGCCTCCTTGTGATGTATGGAAATGATAGAGAATCGCGTGTGACGAAACGGCCCCGATAGGGGCGACCGACCGGTCGCCCCTATCAGGGCTTGGCGCCTGTTATAAAAAA
>Ga0209163_1000580_pt1 | contig 62693 bp, 53 predicted proteins | sample MTBAKSrepl2MetaG_FD_187457 | JGI IMG/M metagenome (GOLD analysis project Ga0209163, IMG submission 187457) | Enrichment culture microbial communities om Arthur Kill intertidal strait, New Jersey, USA, that are MTBE-degrading - MTBE-AKS2 (Arthur... | ecosystem: Environmental > Aquatic > Marine >...
ACGCGACCGCCTGGGGAGCAGGTCCAGGACGTTCAGCGTGTCGATATCGCTTCCCGGCCCAAGCTTTTCCATGCCGCCGAAAAACAGGTCAATCGGGTGCTCCCGGGTCAACATCGTCGAGTTTTTTTCTTCACTGGAAACGGATAGGCAGGGGAGAAGCCCTGAAAACCGGAACCGGTGCCGGTGGTTCCTTACTCCTTTTGTTTCCCGCCTTTATCCTTATAGAGGGAAAAAGGGGCCGGCAGCAGAAAGAGCAGCGCGGCGAAAGGAGCGAACGTCGGGCCGATCTCGCCCAGGCTGCTGATAAAAAGGTTGTCGGTCCGGATGGAAGGGATGACGTATTTGAGGCCAACATAGGCGATAATGGCCAACAGGACGGACAGCCACCATGGAATAAGGAAGATGATGTCGAAAATGGAGCTGTTCCGCCGCACCACGGCCAGACCGGAGGGTATCGGGCTGTCCCCTGTTTACTTACAAAGCCACGGGCTCTCGGAGCAAAGCATGTCCAGGCTTCTTTTGCCAGCCTCATTGTCCTGAGCGGCAGCCTTCGACCACCATTCAAAGGCCTTGCTCTTGTCCTGCTCCACCCCCTGGCCCGTATAGTACATGGCGCCGAGAATCACCTGGGCGTCGGCATATCCCTGTTCGGCTGATTTTGTGTACCATTCCAAGGCCTTGTCGTAATTCTGCTCTACTCCTTCACCATTTTTGTACAGAGCGCCAAGCTTGAACTGCGCCTCGGCCTCTCCCTGTTCGGCCCGTTGCTTTACATCTTCCACCGTGCTTTTCCCTGTTGAAGTATCCATATCGCTGTCCGTCTTGAGGTTGTTGGCATTGTTTCCGGCTGTTTCGTTTTCAAGGCTGATTTCCGGGGGATGGTTCCGACTGTCGGCCTGCTCAGGCTCTGTATCCCCGCCGCCCCCATGGGAAACCGCAACAGCGAAGAAAAGGAGAATACCAATGAGCACAATGCCCCGACCCGGACCGGATTTCATCTTTTTCCCCCGTACCTGTGGCCGGGATGTACACCCCCGCCGATGTTCATGATTCCGGACAGGATTGACAAGGACGGGAGCCGGAGGAGTTCCCCACCGGCCGCCCCTGTTTCCGGGGCCCCTGCCTTCACCCCCGGCCAGTTCCGCTCCGTCCCGGGATGGATCAGACAAACGGCCTGCCCACCTATTGTTCCTTCAGCGTGATCAGATTGTTGACCTTTTCCACCCCTCGGACGGAGAAGGCGATTTCTTCCGCCTTGTCGATCTGTTCCCGGGTATCCACCGCTCCGGTCAGGGTCACCTCGCCGGAAAAGGTCTTGACGGAAATGGAGATGCCTTCCAAAACCTTGTTGGCCAGCAGGGCGGTCTTAACCTGGGTGGTGATGGTTGCGTCGTCCACCACTTCGCCGGCGCTCCTGCCGGCAGGAGTATAGCAGGAAACGAGCAGCAGGGAAAGGAGCGAAACGGCAACGGCAGCGACAAGACATCTCGATCTGTTCAACATGGCGGCACCTCCTTCAAAAGGATAGATGATCACCTGCACCGGCAGGCTGCGTCAGAACACATCCTGGTTTGATCATATACCAATTTTTTCCGGCAAACAAGCCGGGATGATGCCACCCTGCTCTCCTGGGGGCAATCTATAGCCCCGCAGCCTTCTGCTGGTTTTTCGCTTCCGGTTCCTTGCCCTTCTCTGTCGGTTTTTCCATGCCCTGTTCACCTTTCCCGGGCTGCTCCTTTCCCGCGGAACCAGGCGCCGCCGCGTCCTCACTGTCCCTGGGCCGCAGGTCTTCCTTGCCCCCCGGGGCTCCGCCGGTCTTGACCTCCGATTGATCGGACTTGATACCCGGCTGCTCCGGTGATATTACCGAATGCTTCTGCTCCTTTTCCACCGGCTGACCGGGACGGGTACCGGCCTGTCCCGGCGCCTTCTCCCCTTGTCCCGGCGCCTTCGCCTTCTGCTCCGGGGCTCTCACCGTCTGCCGCCCGGCCGATTCGCCTGGTCCTCCGACCTGCCCGCCTTTTGCATGCCCCACTTTCAAAAATTCGCTGTCCGACGGTTTAAGCAGAGAGGCATCACTGGTGCAGAGGGACTGCGCCCCTTCTGCCAGGTGCAAGTACACTGCCTTATAGCTGTCGGTCATCCGGGTGAACAATTCCGACGTCTTCTTGAAATGATCATTGACCCTGGTCCGGTATGTTTCCATGTCCTTGCGGGCCGCGGACAATTCGCTCTCCAGTTCCCTGATGCGTCGCTTGTCGGCGCTGATCCGCGTTCCGATGAATATCCCCAAACCGGCAAAGATTATCAGGCCGGCAATTATAATAAAAATGATCATTTCCCAATTCACCTCGGTCATGTTGCTCACCTCTCCTTGCAGAAGTTCTCCTGGCCTGCCGGCGCGGCGCGCCTGACACCGTCGGGAACGGGGCTGCATAAACCCCAAGCCGCTCTTTCCGGAGAGTGAACACCGGCGGCGTAGTGCGGAAACAGTCCGCCCGGCGCGGGATGAAACCGCTGCCCGCCGGGGTCATTTCCCTTTCTTGAGGTTGATTTCGCTCCGCCTTTGGTTGATAATTAATCATATACCGGCTTTTTTTGCATGGTAATTAGAAACGGGCGGACCGGTTTGTCTCCGGCCCGTCCCTGGAGACAATTTCAGCGATGGCGGGAACATTATGATTTCATCCCAGATGGTGTCTGTCGCTCTCGTATTTCCCGGCAGCCTGTTCATACTCGCGTCCCTGGTCAAGGGCAAGGAGATGAGCAGGGACGTTCCCCGGGAGCTTCGCGGCAAATGGTCCGCCCTCACCGCCCTGATGCTCTTTTTCCTGGCGGGTTATACAGGCTTTATCCTGATCCAGCTCCGGGATATCGTTTTTCCCCTGGAATTGCTGAGCAGCGCGGTATTTCTCGCCGGCTCCGTTTATGTCTTTCTGGTCATACGGCTCACCGGCGTCACTGTCGGCCGTTTCAGGGACAGTGAGAAGCGGATAAGAGAGGTCAACCAGGCACTGGTCGCCAAAAACGCGGAACTGGAGCAGGAAATTGCCGCCCGCGCCAATGCCGAGGAGGCAGCACGAACCAGACTCCGCCATGTCCAGATCCTCCATACCATCGACCTGATGATCACCTCCAATCTCGACCTGAAGGCCACCATGTCGATCTTTCTCGAACAGATCGTCCCCCAGCTCGAGGTCGACGCCGCCGCGGTCCTGCTCCTCAATCAGGACACCCAGACCCTGGAATACGGCGCGGGCATCGGTTTCACTTCTCCCTCCATCGAGGACACGAGCATCCGGCTCGGCACAGGCTGCGCCGGCATCGCCGCCCTGGAGCGGCGCATCATTCAGATCGACGACATCACCAGACCGGAAGCCGCCTTTGTCCGGCCCGCCCTTGCCGCCGAAGAAAAATTCTGCGGCTACTGCGCCATTCCGCTCATCGCCAAGGGTCAGGTCAAGGGGGTGCTGGAAATTTTCCGCCGCGGCAAGCCGGTCTCCAGCCGGGAACAGCTCGAATTCCTCCAGGCCCTGGCGGTCCAGGCCGCCATCGCCATCGACAATGCCACCCTGTTCAACGACCTGCAGAAATCCAATGCCGAACTGATACTGGCCTATGATTCGACCATCGAAGGGTGGGCCCATGCCCTGGAACTGCGCGACCGGGAAACCGAAGGCCACACCCGGCGGGTCACGGAACTGACCGTCGGGATTGCCCGCATCTACGGCATGAGCGAGAAGGAAATCGTCCATGTCCGGCGCGGCGCCATTCTCCACGACATAGGCAAGATGGGTGTCCCCGATTCCGTGCTCATGAAGGAAGGCCCCCTGACCCCCGAGGAAGAGGAAATAATGCGCCGCCATCCGGTCTCCGCCTTTGAAATGCTCTCCCCCGTTGCCTATCTCCGGCCCGCCCTCGACATCCCCTACTGTCATCATGAAAAATGGGACGGCACCGGCTACCCCAGGGGACTGAAAGGGGAGCAGATCCCCATAGCCGCCAGGATTTTCGCCATGGCCGACAACTGGGACGCCCTCATATCGGACAGAAGATATCGCAAGGCCTGGCCGCGGGACAAGGTGGCCGAACATATCCGCTCACTGTCGGGGACACACTTTGACCCCGACCTGGTGGACCTGTTCCTTGCCAATGCCGAAAAAATCGAAAGCCGGACTGCCGGGAGGACGAAAGGATGAGCGCCATGAACAGCAGGGAATATTATCAGCGGGTCATGAAACGCCTGAAGAACTGCTACCAGTTCGCCCATTACGTTGTCGCCACCGGCGAGGAACTGGCCGGTGAAAGCAGCGATCCGATTTTTCCCTCCATCGCCCGGCCGGTGGACCAACTGGGAGACCTCGCTCTGCAGGGACTCCAGGTCCATCTGCCCGTGGTCGGGGACCGGTCCCGGTCGGTGCTCATGCCACTCGACATTGAAATTTTTCTGGCCGACGAACAGCACCGGCTCTACACCGACAGGCAGTCGCAGAACCGGCTGTTTGAGCTGACCATCCCCTGTTTCCGGTTCATCGAGGACCTTCTCCGCTCCAGGGGGATGCCCTATCTCCTCGACTACACGCCCTCGGGCGGGCATATTCTGTTTCAGAACATCCTGGGGTACCGCGCCACCGAGGCGGTCAGGAACATCGGCTATGTCGAGCAGGACCTGGCCAGGGCCTGCGCCTATATCGATCCCCAGGATATCCGCCGCCGGCACGGCATCTCCCTGGACGCCGCCGCCGTGTTCAACGGCCTGGGCAAACTGGCGGAGTATATGGCCCTGCTCGCCATGGAGACGTTCCGGGACAACGAATCCCGGGGACTCCTGCCGGTCACCATTTCCGACAGCCTCGACCGCTGCATCAATTTCGACAACACCTGGAGCGAAGGCTCGCCGTTCATGCGCACGATCCGCAGCCCCTTCAGCCTGCACTGCAAAAACCGGGAGAAATACGGGAATTACAGACAGCCGCCCCTGGTTGACGTCATCGGTACGTACTTTGACGGCGCAACGGCAACGGAAGCGGCCGACATAAACAGCGTCCTGGACTGCATGTGGGACCTGGAGAAAGCCGCGGACCACGCCCGACGCTTTACCGGCTACATTCCCTGCGCCAACGAAACCCTGATCGATTTCATCAATGAATACAAAGAATCGGACCTCTACCTCCTCCACCGGGATTTTGACGGCCAGGACGACATCCCCCGGGGCCGGGCCCTGGAATACGCCAAAAAAGAAGAACGCGTTCCGGACTGGACCAGGCATATTCTCCATCATCCCAATCCTTCCGCCCTGCAGCCGAAAAAGCTGATCGGCTTCGTCCACGACTTCCTGATCGGCGCTGAATGGAAACCGCGGCACATCGCCAACATTCTCCGGGACATGTACCAGAACCCTGCCCACGGCTGGATCCAGGACTTCATCCGCTACCCGGCGGAAGAGAAGGCGAATTTCTGGGCCAGAACCTACAGCGCCGTCGCCCTGTGGCGGACCGGCAGGCTCCGGATATAGACCGCGCCCCTTCCGACAAATCCGGCATATTCGCGTCCACGAACGGCCTTCTGGTTTCTGTCATCTGTCTTCTGGTATGCTGCCAACTCACGGCTCAACCCTGCCCTCTCCTCTGGCTTCTGACTCCCGGTAAACTGCCGACTGCCGACAACGACCCACTTCTCCGGCATAAAAAATGCATATTTGACCTAAGTCATACATTGTTCTTTTCCCGGCGTATACAGTAATGGAAAGTTCCCTACAGGAGGTCATGCCATGCAACTGCCCGACGACATCGGCTCGAGAATCATCAAGGACATCATCGAAGTATACCCGGGAATCGCGGCGATCCTTGAACGCAACGGCATCGGCTGCGTTCATTGCACTGTCGGGACCTGCCTGCTGAAGGACGTGGTGGCGGTACACTTTCTGGACAGCGACGCCGAAGCGCGGATTGAACGGGAAATCAACGAGTACATCGAACGCCTGGACCACCCCTGTCCGGCGGAATGAGAATGAAAACAACCGGGCTCCTCAACGACCTCAGGCGCGATCGGCGCGTCGATCTCCTGCGGCGCACGGTGCAGTCCCTCTTCGGGCTGTTCTGCCTGTATGCCGGCTTCCGTTTCTATCTCTACTACCTCTGGGCTTCGGGCCACTCCGACACATACGTGCCGAGACCGCCGTCGGTCGAGGCGTTCCTGCCCATCGGCGCCCTGGTCAACCTGAAGCGGCTGGTGCTGACCGGGCAGTTCGATCCCATCCATCCCGCCGGACTGACCATCTTCATCGCCGCCCTGGTCATCGGCCTGCTGCTGCGCAAGGGTTTCTGCGGCTGGATCTGCCCGGTGGGATTCGCCTCCAACCTGGCTGAATCCGCGGGCAGAAAAGCCGGAATCCTGGTCCGCCTCCCCGCCTGGCTCGACTACCCCCTGCTTTCCCTCAAGTACCTGCTGCTGTTCTTCTTCGGCTACCTGATCCTCCTGAAAATGGACCTGGCCGCCATCGAGGACTTCAACCGCTCGACCTACAACCTGGTGGTGGACGCCAAGATGCTGTACTTTTTTCTGGCCCCGTCGACCCTGAGCCTGGGGATCATGCTCTTCCTGGTGGCCGTCTCCTTTATCGTGCGCAATTTCTGGTGCCGCTACCTCTGCCCCTACGGCGCCCTTCTCGGTCTGCTGGCCTTCTGCAGCCCGCTGGCGGTCCGCCGAAAGGCGCAGAACTGCATTGACTGCGGCAGGTGCGACCGGGTCTGTCCCGGATCGATCAGGGTCTCGCACAAGGAGACCGTGCGGACTCCGGAGTGCATCGGCTGCGGGGAATGCGTCTCCACCTGCCCGGCCAGGGACTGCCTTGCCCTCGGTTCACCGGTCCGGCGGCGAGTGCCGCTGCTGCTCCTGCCCGCCGCCGTCCTGGCCGTGTTCTTCACCTTCTACGCCTGGGCGGTGCTGACCGGCAATTGGCACAGCGCCCTCCCGCCCGAACTCATGCGGCAGATTTACTCATCCATCGACCTTCAGCAACTCGCCCATCCATAGGACTCCTGCCTGAGCAACATTTTTATTTCTATATTTGTTGACAATAACAACTATCAGGTTACCTTTCGGCCAGGACAAAAACCCGCTTTCGCCAACACGCTGACTCAATGCCTGAAATATCCCGGAGGGACCCATGGCTCTGTTTAAATGGGACGATTCGTTAACCTTTCATATTGGAAATATTGACCGGCAGCATCAGCAGTTAATCCAAACAATCACCAAACTTGAGAAGGCAATGCGGAAAGGTGAATCAAGGGCGGTTATGAGCGAAATATTCAACGAACTCAATGTGTTCCTGACAGAGCACTTTCAGACCGAGGAAAATCTCTTTGACTCGATTCCCTATCCCGATGCTGCCAACCACAAGGAAAAACACCGTGACTTTATCAGGAAAGTGGACCGGTTCATGCAAGAGTTTGAAGAAGAAAAAATAGGCCTGGCGGTGGACGTCATGAATTTTATGTGCGACTGGGTAGTCAACCACATCAAGAGTGTTGACAGGGGATACGCTGACATAATTGCCCGGCGGCAAACGGAAGGATAGCGTTCTGTCCCGCTGATACCCCGGACCATCTAAACCGGAGCAGGTTCATTCCCCGCCTGATGACACTCCCGGCTGGGTCTTACTGATCGTTCTTCTCCCCGGCCGCCTCCTCCTCCAGCAGCACTCCCAGGGCATACGCTGCTTCGCCGACCAGTTGAATGCAGTTTCTCCTGGTGCTCTCCCGATCGGCGTAATATTCCCTGACCGCCTCCCGGTCCCGCCAGTCGATTCCGGCGATGTCGCGGCAGTTGATTCCGCCGAACGGCTCGGCCAGTTCCTCGAACCGCTGCAGGAACGTCCTGCTCGCGGCCCACAGGCGGGGGTTTTCCTTGTCGTCCAGGCTGCCCCGGCTGTACAGGCTGGAAATCACGGCCACCCCGCCGAGCAGGATGCCGCAGACATGGCCGGAACCGGCAATGCCGCCGGCAAACGCCCCCACGGCCCTGATCGCGTTCTCATCCCGCCTCCCTGTTTTTTCCTGCCCCACGGCAAGAAGCGCCTGGCTTCAATGAAAACGGTGCAGGAACAGATCAATCGCCTTCCAGCGCATTTCCTCCGGCGTCATTGTTTCCTCTCATATTATCTTTACAATGCACGAATACATTTTTTTCGCGATTCTCTCCGCGGAATGGGTATCGATACCGAAAGGTGCGAATTTTATCAACCCGGCCCAGGAATTATCCTGTTCAAATCGAAATCGGGATCGCCATCGAAATCGAAAACAGCCGTCAGCTTTTCCGGCTGCAGACTGTGAGCCTGTCAGGTTCTTCAAACCAGCAAGCCGCCAGGCTGCAAACTCCGGACTGCAAGCTGCCGACTGCCTTCCAACCTGATGTGTATTCCCCTTTCTCTCCAGTTTCGCAGGTTGGGCTGAGCCAGCAAAACCCAGGAACGCGGCTGGCGGGTTCTTCAAACCAGCAAGCCGCCAGGCTGCAAACTCCGGACTGCAGGCTGCCGACTGCCGACTGCCGACTTCATACTGTCCTTACACCGCCGGGTTCCGTCACCTCGTCAAATGCCGGTACTTGATGCGGTGGGGCTGGTCGGCGGCGGTCCCCATGCGCGCCTTCCAGTCCTTCTCGTAGTCCGAGTAGTTGCCCTCGAACCAGACCACCCGGCTGTCGCCCTCGAAGGCCAGGATGTGGGTGGCGATGCGATCGAGGAACCAGCGGTCGTGGCTGATGACCACGGCGCAGCCGGCGAAGTTCTCCAGGGCGTCCTCCAGGGCGCGCATGGTGTTGACGTCGAGATCGTTGGTGGGCTCGTCCAGGAGCAGGACATTGGCCCCCTCCTTGAGCATGCGGGCCAGGTGGACCCGGTTGCGCTGGCCGCCGGACAACTGCCCCACCTTCTGCTGCTGGTCGGTGCCGGAAAAATTGAAGCGGCCGACATAGGCCCGGGAATTGACCTCCCGGCTGCCGAGGCGGATGACGTCCTGCCCGTCGCTGATCACCTCCCAGATGCTCTTCTCCGGATCAAGGGCGTCGCGGCTCTGGTCGACATAGGCCAGCTTCACCGTCTCGCCGATGCGGATGGCGCCGGCATCCGGCTGCTCCCGGTCGACGATCATCCGGAACAAGGTGGTCTTGCCGGCGCCGTTGGGGCCGATGACCCCGACAATGCCGCCCGGCGGCAGGCTGAAGTTCAAATCCTCGAACAGCAGCCGGTCGCCGAAGGACTTGCTCACCCCGTCCGCCTCGATGACCACCTTGCCCAGGCGGGGTCCGGGCGGAATATAAATCTCCAGGTCCCCGGCGTGCTTCTCGCTTTCCTTTTCCAGCATCGCCTCGTAGGAGTTGATCCTGGCCTTGGCTTTCGCGTGCCGCCCCTTGGGCGACATCCGGATCCATTCCAGCTCCCGCTTCAGGGTCTTCTGCCGCTCCGTCTCCTTCTTTTCCTCGACCTGCAGCCGCTTCTGCTTCTGCTCCAGCCAGGAGGAATAGTTGCCCTTCCAGGGGATGCCCTCGCCCCGGTCCAGCTCCAGGATCCAGCCGGCCACGTTGTCGAGGAAGTAGCGGTCATGGGTGACGGCGATGATCGTCCCCGGGTAGCGCTGCAGGTGGTGCTCCAGCCAGGCCACCGACTCGGCGTCCAGGTGGTTGGTCGGTTCGTCGAGGAGCAGGATGTCCGGGTTCTGCAGGAGCAGCCGGCAAAGGGCCGCCCGCCGCTTCTCGCCGCCGGAGAGCACCCGGACCGGGGTATCGCCGGGCGGACAGCGCAGGGCCTCCATGGCCATCTCCAGCCGGCTGTCCAGGTCCCAGGCATCCAGGGCGTCAAGTTTTTCCTGGACCCTGGCCTGGCGGGCCAGCAGGTCGTTCATCTCGTCGTCGGACATCGGTTCGGCAAACTTCTCGTTGATGACGTTGAATTCACCCAGCAGGTCGACCGTTTCCTGCACCCCCTGCTCGACGATCTGCCGCACCGTTTTCTCCGGGTCCAGCTCGGGCTCCTGCTCCAGGAAGCCCACGGTGAGGCCGGGGGAAATGGCGGTCCGGCCGTTGAAGTCCTTGTCCACCCCGGCCAGGATGCGCAGCAGGGTCGACTTGCCCGAGCCGTTCAGGCCCAGAACCCCGATCTTGGCCCCATAGAAATAGGACAGGTTGATGTCCTTGAGGACAGGTTTTTTATTGTAGAACTTGCTGACTCCGATCATGGAGTAGATGACCTTGTTCGGTTCACTGCTCATGGCTGTTCAATTCTCCCGCATGGTTCGCTGACGCGAACGGTTTAAGGTTCAGGGTATAAGGTAGAGGGTTTTGAGCTTGGAGCTTTCAGCTCACTGAGTGAATTGGTCCCGGCTTCACCGGGTTTTCGCTGGAAAAAAATGTATTATACAACATTTACCATACACCCTCAATCTGAACCGCGCCCGGCCCATTACCCCCGCGCAGCCGGCAGCTCCCGACTGCAGACTCATGAATAGCATAACGGCAGATCAGGCAGACAGGTCGCAGTCTCCCCTCATCCGCCCCTGCGAGGCACCTTCTCCCCCAGGAGAAGGGAAAAAGGAGTTGGTGCTGGGCTGGTCGGGTTGCAGTCCGCAAACTGCGTCGTAACCGTCCGGAATTGTTGGAGTTCACCGAACTGACCCCAACCTCCGGCCCCGCTGTAATCAGGATCCCGATCCCGACCAACCGCAATAAACCGCCACCGAAGCAGAAACTTCTGTCTTCTGTCCTCTGGTTTCTGACTTCTGATATGCTGCCAACTTTTGCAGCCCAGCCGGGGAATCACCATTCCACCGGGGTGAAAAAAAACACGAACCGGCCGTCCTCGATGTCCACCTTGAGCCTGGCGCCGTGGCTGAGGGCATAATGGATGTAGCCTTCCTTTGCGCAATTTCCGGCACATTCCGTCGTGTTGGGCGGCGATTCGAAATCGCGGTCGCGATCGTACCAGGAAATGAGCATGAAATCCTCGAACCGCTGCCGTGCCTGCTCCCGGGCAAGCGCCATGGCCTCCTGATAACCATCGACGCCGTTTTCCGGGTTCAGCAGCACAACTTCCACTCCTTCTTCCCCCCGCGGCCCGATCGGACAACTTTCACCGTTCATTTTCCTCCTCCCTCAAATTTGGTTGCCGTGCACTTCAGCCTACAATCCCGCCTCCAACCTTCCCATCCGGCGCTGCCTGCTGACTCCAGACTGAAAACTGCCGCCTTCACACTGCCGACTGCCAACTTTTCGCACAGCCGATATCCTCATGATCTTTACCTCTGGACGCATGATTCGGCCTCTGCCCCGCGAAGCCCCTTCCTCTTTCTTCTCCATTTATCCAGTTCGACCGCGACGATGATCGTCGAGGCGACCAGGGCGATTCTGCCCCACTCCAGGGCAGTTATCGGCTCGGTCCTGAAGACCCACTGGAGAGCCGGCACGTAAATCACTGCCAACTGGGCAAAAAATGCTGCTATCATGCTGAAAAACAGCAAGGGATTGCCCATGGGATGCATGCTGAACAGGGACCGGTTTTCCGAGCGGCAGTTTCCCGCCTGGTAAAACTGAAAAAAAACCATGGTGGTCAGGGCCACTGTTCTCGCCTTCTCCAGGGAAACCCCGGCACGGAGACTGGAGCTGAACAGAAAGAGCGTTCCCGCGGCCATGATGATTCCCATCAGCAGGGTCCGCTCCAGCATCAACCGTGACAGTATGCGCTCCCTTGGACTCCGCGGCGGTCTGTTCAGGATGTCCTTTTCCCCCGGTTCAAAGGCCAGGGCGACATCCTGCAGACCATTGGTCACCAGGTTCAGCCACAGTATCTGGGCCGGGAGATAGGGGATGGGCATTCCCAGGAGCAGTGCGGCGGTAATGGCCAGAAGTTCTCCCAGACCGCACGAGACAAGAAACAGGACCACCTTCCTGATGTTTTCGTAGACAACCCGCCCTTCTTCCACTGCCGCGAATATGCTGGCAAAGTTGTCGTCGGCGATGACCATGTCGGAAGCTTCCCTGGCGACATCGGTTCCGCATCTGCCCATGGCGATGCCTATGTGAGCGGCCTTGAGCGCGGCCGCGTCATTGACCCCGTCGCCGGTGACGGCGACAATTTCACCCTGGGCGATCAACTGCCGGGTAATCCGCATTTTGTGCTGGGGCGACACCCGCGCGAAAACAGATGTGCTCCGGCAGTGGTGCATGAGTTCCTCATCGCTTATGCTTTCCATTTCCTGACCGCTGAGCACGGCCGGGGCCTCCCCGGCGATGCCGATCAATTTCGCCACGGCTGAGGCGGTGACCGCATGGTCGCCGGTTATCATGACCACCCTGATGCCGGCTTTCCTGCAGCCTTCGACGGCCTTGATCACTTCGGGCCGCGGGGGGTCGATCATCCCCTGCAGGCCGGCGAACAGCAGGTCCTTTTCAGCCTCCGGCCGGGCCAGCTCCTCGAGGTCGCCGGGCGCCTCCCGGCAGGCAAAGGCGAGAACGCGCAGGCCTTCCCGGGCAAACTCCGTCGCCACGGCCGCTATCTTCTTTTTATCCGCTTCCCCGCCGTTGAGGGTCCCCGCGCACATTTCCAGGACCTTCTCCGGGGCGCCCTTGACGAATATGTACTTCCTCCCCCTGTGCTGATGCAGGGTCGCCATGTATCCCCGTTCGGACTCAAAGGGAATGATGGCCGCCTGCCGGTACTGCTCTTTTTGCTCTTCGATCCCGAGTCCGGCTTTCATGGCCGAGACGATGAGCGCACCCTCGGTGGGGTCGCCGTCGACCTTGCAGCATCCGTCCTCTTCGAAGATATTCGACTCGTTGCAGAGGGCGCCGATGCGCAGGACCTCAAGCACCTTTTTTTCCTCTGTCGGGGCGAGGGGCAGCCCTTCATGGAAAAATCCCCCCTTCGGTTCATACCCGCTGCCGGTCACCTCATACGTGCGGCTGCCGTCGTACACCAGCTTGACGGTCATCTCGTTTTTGGTCAGGGGTCCCGGTTTTGTCCGACCCGATGACCGTGGTGCTGCCCAGCGTTTCAACGGCGGGAAGTTTCCTGATGATGGCGTTCCGCCGTGCCATCCTGGATACGCCGATGGCCATGGCAATGGTCACGGCCACGGGAAGCCCCTCGGGAATCGCCGATACGGCCGTGGCCACGGCGATCAGGAACATCTCGGCCGGAGGAATGCCCAGAATTATCCCCGCCTCAAAGACAACAGCCGAGAAGACCAGAACCACGAGCCCGATAACCCGGGCGAAACGGTTGAGCTTTTCCTGCAGGGGGGTTTGCAGTTCCGCAACTTCCCTGACCGTGTCGGCGATCTGTCCCAGCACGGTGTGCCGCCCCGTTGCGACGACGACTCCCCTGGCGCGGCCGCTGACCGCAATGGTTCCCATGAAAGCCATGTTCCGCTGATCCCCCGGGATCAGGTAGTCCTCCCTGAGGGGAAGGATGCTTTTTCCCGCCGGCACCGACTCGCCGGTGAGCATGGACTCATCGACCCGCAGCTCGATGATGTGCATGAGGCGCAGATCGGCAGGGACCTTGATCCCGGAAGCAAGGAGGACGACATCGCCCGGCACCAGCTCTTCGCTGGGGATGTCCTTTTCCCTGCCGCCCCGCAGCACTTTCGCCCTCGGCACCACCATCTTCTTCAGGGCGCGGACACTCTGCTCCGCCCTGTGTTCCTGAAAAAAGCCGATGGCGGCGTTCAGGACAACCACGGCGAAAATAACCCCGGCATCGATGTATTCCCGGAGAAAGATGGTGACGATACCCGCGATGAGCAGAATATAGATGAGGGGGCTGGTGAACTGGTGAAGCAGGATCCGGAATCTGCTGATTTTCTCTTCTTCCGCCAGCCTGTTGGGACCGTGGCGGGCAAGCCGCCGGCCAGCCTCTTCTCCGTCGAGGCCGAATTCGGATGTCTGCAGCTCCTCAAGGACTTCCTTGACGCCAAGCTGGTACCAGATCGGTTTATGCATCCGTCCGCCATTTTCCTTCACATCGACCCGAGCCTTTCCGTTCCGGGCGGCGGATCGGATGGCAACTCGCCCGGCTTCCGGTCGGCAGCGGCCCACCCCGCGCCGCGGGGACGGTTGAGGGGAAAAACATGTTTGCGCATCCGCATTGCAATTGGTGACAGGTTTTTCGACTTCGACTCCAACCCCGATTTCGATGAGATGGCTGCGTCGGGTGACGAAATTCACACCCATCGGAAAGGCTTCCGGATCGAACCTGAGCGAGGCATGGCCGGATGGTCTTCTGGCGCGTTTTCCCGCCGGACTCCTCCCGCGCGGACAGAGCTCTGAATCACCCCGGCCGGGCCGTTGCACAATGATTTATACCATATTGTAGCTGTTCGGAATAAACCATGTCAACCTCGCCCCTCCTCCAATCTGCCCCTGTTCTTTTCCGACAAACGGTTTATAGTTATAGAAAGTGGAGCATATTGCCCAGTAAAGGAGGAACTTCTATGACTGTTGGAGAATTCTGTACCAGAGAGGTTGTTTTCGCGGAGAGGAAGTCGAGCATCGTGGATCTGGCACAACTGATGCGCCAGCATCATGTCGGGACCCTGATCGTCGTTGAAGACCGAGAGGATCAGGCCGTGCCGGTGGGAATCATTACCGACCGCGATATTGTTGTCGAGATCGTTGCCCAGGAGGTTGACACGGATTCAATTGTCGCCGAAGATATCATGAGCTTCGATCTGGTCAGCGTTCGGGAAACGGACGGCATCTGGGATACTCTTGTGCAGATGCGCAGCAAGGGCATTCGCCGGGTACCGGTGGTCAATGAAAGGGGCGGGCTGGAAGGCATCCTGACCATGGACGACCTGGTTGAACTGCTCGCCGAGGAACTGAGCCTGCTGGCCAAGGTTATTGCGACCCAGCAGGCCCGGGAACGGAAAAAGCTGGATTAGCGGCGGCAACACAACAGGAAAAAAACAGCCGGGGAGCGGGCACCGGCTCCCTCCCTCTCATGGCCGCGGCGCCCGGCACAGTACCGGGCGCGGCCTGTATTACTCATCACTCTTTATTTCAATCTGCTTTACTTCCGCCTTCGGCAGCGGCTTCCGGGGCATGGCGATGGTCAGCACGCCCTTTTTGAACGAGGCCTTGACGCCGTCCTGGTCGGCATCTTCCGGCAGGGACAGAACCCGCTGGAACGAACCGTAGCTCCGCTCGACCCGGTAGTAGTTCTTGTCCTTCTCCTCTTTTTCCTGCTTCTTCTCCCCTCTGATGGTCAGGGTGTTGTTGGCGATCTCCACCCTGACATCCTTTTCATCCACACCGGGCACCTCAACGGTGATTGAATATTCCTTGTCCGTGGCCCCGATGTCCACCTGCGGCTTCAACAAGCCCGAGGCGGTAAGCGGGGTGAAGAAATCAGACCTCAGAGGCGACAGCCCGAACCCCCTGAAGGCGTTGTCGAACAGCCGGTCCATTTCCCTGTGCAGCTGGACAATGGGATTCAGCACGCCGCTCTCGGGAAGGGCCTGCGGGGCATCGGCTCGCAATACCGGCACGGTCGAGCCGCCCTCCTCCTCTTCCTTTTTGAACCAGTTCCATGGGGCAAATTTCTTAATATCCATATACTGCCTCCTTTTTTCGCCTCTCTCAGGCAATTTTTATTTCAATCTGTTTCGGTTTGGCCGCTTCGGACTTGGGCAGATGAAGCCGAAGAACCCCGTCCTTCAGCTCCGCGTTGACCTTGTCCATATCAATGGTCTGCGGAACCGAAAACACCCGCCGGTACTCCACCCCGCCGAACTCCTCCCAATTCGCCGCTCCGCTCGCTTCCATCCGCCGGGTGCCGGACAGCGTCAGCCTGCCATTGTCTATGTTGACATTGATGCCGTCCTTTTCCACCCCGGGCATATCAGCGTAAAGGAGAATTTCGTCATCGTTTTCATAGATATCCACCGCCGGCGTTACAACCGGCACATCAGGACGCCTCTCCTGCAATTCTTCCTTTCTTTCCACAACATCCTTGGTGTCGTTCATGGCAACCTCCTTGTCGACTGTCTTTGCCTGTCATCAAGACTCCGAACCTAGCTGATGGCAATCTGCTTCGGTTTTGCGGCCTCGGGCTTGGGCATGACCAGGGTCAGCATGCCGTTTTTCAGGTGCGCCTCGACCCTGTCGGCGTCAACCTCGCACGGCAGCGTGAAGCTCCGGGAAAAGGTCGCTGTCGGCCGCTCTATCCGATGGGCCTCGTATCCCTCGGGAGCATCGGATTTTCGCGTTCCGTTGATTTCGAGGTAGTTGCCCTGAATCTTCACGTTCAGGTCCTCCCTGTTGAGACCGGGAACCATCGCCCTGATTTCCAGGCGGTCTCCAAAGTCATAGAGATTGGTCGGCGGATAGTCTTCCCGCCACATCCCCTGAAGATCCCCCCCGTACAGGCGGTCAAAATCTGCGAAAAGTCTGTTCATTCTGTTGCGAAGGAGATCCATGGAACCAAACAGCCGGTCAAACTCACTTATTCTCGTCCGCATAATCCATCCTCCTTTAGTTCAGGTTTACCTCGCATCCTTCCGGGGAAAAAATCCCCGGCGCCAATTCATTCCGGCAATGGCTGTTTTTCTGTCTTAAAAATAATTATCACCGGGACACTGTCAATATTGTCTTATTATTTTTTTTGTTTTTTTATTTTTATTACTTTTATATATATAATTGACAAAGTAATGCCAAAAAATTATGATTGTATCGGGAAATGTTTCATCGGACAGGGGGAGCCGGAGTGCAAATGAAAAATGAGAATCACGCACTGTTCATGGAAGATCTGAAGGGGAAGCAGTCGGTCAGGGCGACCTTCAGGCTGCCCAGGCAGATTATCGACCTGTTGAGCCTGATTGCCGCGCAGCTCGGGATAAAACAGAAGTCCCTGTTTGATCGCCTGGTTGAAAACTCCGAAATCCTGAAAAAGGTTGCGGCGGAGGCCAAGGATTTCTCCCCCGGGCCCGAGGAGCGGCAGCAGAAGACGTTCGTTATCAGCAGAAGCTCCCTGGTCGCCCTTGACCGCATCGCCAGAGACCAACACCTTCCCCGGGATGTCCTGGTGGAGGCATGCATCAGGAGGCTGCTGCCGGTGATCGACACCGAGTTGAAAAAACATGAAAAAAGAAAAATTTTATTGCGGGAGCTGGAGAACGGCCTGCAAAAAGACCGGCAACTTCTGAAAAAAACGGAAAATTTCCTCGGCCGGGATGATCAGCTCTACGGAATGATCGACCATCAGGTGAAAATCCGCGAAAAAAATGTCGATGCCCTCAAGAATATCATTGCCAAGGGAAAACCGATGGAGGAGTGGTAAAGCTGTGCCGGCGCGGGCTGCGGACCGATCCGTCCCGCTTTTCTCCTGAACGGATGGCCGGATCGCGCATTGTCCGGATGCCGGGTTTGCTTATCCGGAGGTGCCGTGATGCCCGAAAACTACTATCTCATCCTGGGGTTGTCGCCCCAGGCGACCATCAGTGAAATTAAAAGAGCATACCGCAGACTCGCCAAACAATATCACCCTGACCATCATGGTCCGGATGCGGTGCCGTTTTTGACCATCCAGGAGGCCTATTCGGTGCTGAGCGATCCCGCCAGGAAGAAATCCTATGATCTCTCTCTGCGGGATCGGGCCCAAAAAAGCAGATCGCTCCGGAAGGCGGCCGGAAGATATCCGCCGGACGAGGTCGAACCCCTTGTTCCGCAACGGCGGCAGCCCGGCGGAACAACGATTTCAGGGGACGATCCGGGCTATCAACCCGCCGCTTTTGCCGGTCCGCTGTTTGACCTGCAGGCGGGGCGCTTGCTCCGGTACCGGACGGCCGAGCCCGACAGTCCGCACCTTGTCGTGCCCCTGACGCCGGGCCATGCCTTGCAGGGCGGCCGGGTCAGGCTGCGGGTCCCCACCCTCCTCCCCTGTCCGTCCTGCAGGGGATGGGGCGTGGTCCACGGCACTGCCTGCAGGCGATGCGGGGGCCGGGGCACGGTCACCACAACATTTCCGGTAACCGTTCGCTTCCCCCCGGGGATACCCGACAATTACACGGTTCGGGTGATATTGCCGCCAACCGGGGTGGGCAACAGGGTGCTGCGGGTACGGTTTAAATTATTGTAAAAGGGGGTCCGTGCCCGTGGACGCCGGCGGCCGGCAGGATAATTGCCCGGAGCATCCGGGGCACGGATGGCCGGGCTTTTTTAGCGCTGATAGGTGCCGATCAACTCGGCCTTTTCGAGGATATGTCCCTCCATGGCCTTTTCCAGCTCCGCCTTGGTGGGTTTGTGCAGATCCGGAAGAACACGGTCCAGGGCGTAAAGCTTGAAAAAATAGCGATGCCGGCCGATGGGCGGACACGGACCGCCGTAGCCCGTCATGTTCCAGTTGTTCTTTCCCTCCATTGTTCCCGGCGGCAGGTCGGGAGCAGCAATGCCCCGTTCCAGCCCGGCGGCGGCCGGGGGCAGATTGTACAGCACCCAGTGAACCCAGGTCATTTTCGGCGCCGCCGGATCCGGGGCGTCGGGGTCGTCGACAATGAGAACCAGGCTTTTTGCCTCCGGCGGAACCCCGGACCAGTTCAGGGGGGGCGACTCATCCAGCCCGTCGCAGGTATATTGGGCCGGGATTTCAGCCTTATGCGAAAATTCCGGAGAAGTAAGTATCAATGCCATGGTCGTCCTCCCTCTCCCTGATGCAGGGTTTTGAAGGTTGCATCCCGCCCCGGAGGTATTCGGTTGCGGCGGGAAGTTGCTCACATCCTCACTGCTCCCCCCTTACTGTGAGTATATTGTATATCGCCGAGTGGCCTTGAGGCAAATATTAGTGAACAAATCGGCAGCCTCCACCGGTCATATTTTCCTCCTCCCGTCAAAATTCCCGCAGGGCATCGACCAGGTATTCGATATCCCGCTCCGTATGGTCGACCGATACCTGGAGCCTGATCTTCTCGTCTCCGGCGGGAACGACGGGAAATTTCAACCCCGTGGCCAGCACGCCCCGGGCGAACAGGTGCCGGACCATCCCGTCGGTCCTGGCCGTGTCCCTGACCAGCAGCGGGACTATCGGATGCTCCCCGGTCAGTATTTCAAAACCGGCCCCCCGCAGACCCTGCTCCAGGAGGGAGGTCAAGCGCCGCAGCCGCCCCAGCAGCGCAGCCCCTTCGGGACTGTCGATAATATCCAGGGCCTCCCGGGCCGCTTCCGCTTCCGCCGGAGTGACGGGATTGGAATAAATATACAGGGGGGCCGTTTCCCGCAGGTATTCGATCAGCAGCCGGCTGCCGGCTACATAGCCGCCGTTGACCCCCATTGCCTTGCCCAGGGTGGCGATCAGTACGTCGGCCCGTGTCCCGGCGTACTCCTCTACGCCCCTGCCGGTTTCGCCGAAAACTCCCACCCCATGGGAGTCATCGACCACAATTATGATCCCTTCGGCAAAGTCTTCCCGGTACTGTGCGGCAAGGGTCCCCATCCTGTCCAGGGGCGCATGATCGCCGCGCATGCTGAAGATGCCGTCCGTGACCAGGACAACCCGGCGGACCCGGCCGATGTTTTGCCGCAACAATACTTCCAGCTCCGTCATGCCGAGATGAGGATAGATTTCCTTGACCGCCGGACGGGCCAGACGGATGGCGTTGATGATGCAATTGTGATTCAGTTCATCGCTGAGCACTGCGGTCTCGGCGCTTATCAGATTCGGCAGGACGCCCATGACCGCCGCATAGGCCGAACTGAAGAGCATTGCCGCCTCCCGGGCGTGAAACCTGGCCAGCTGTTGCTCAAGCCGCACGTGGGGCTGAAAGGTGCCGCTGATGAACCGCACTGCCCCCGGGCCGGCGCCGTACCTCCGCACCGCCTTTTCCTCGGCCGCGGCCACCCTGGGATGCCTGCCAAGGCCCAGGTAGGAATTGGAGTTCATCAGCAGGAAAGGCTTGTCGCCGTGTCCGGCCAGGAAGCAGCGCGGCCCATATCCGTCCGCCGGCGGCCTGATCCCGGTTATGATGTTTTCCCCGCCCTTGCGGATGCCCTTGGCGGCCAGGGCGTCCAGATGCGCTCTCAGTACCGCCTGATATCCGTCCTCCGCCATATTGCCCCTCCCTTCTTCATTCTGCATTCCGCATTCTGCCTTTTCCTTCAAGCCGGGCCGACAGCTTTTCCAGCATGTCGGCCGCCATGGCCGGGAGATCATAGCCCGGCGCCCATCCCCAGTCCCGGCGGGCGGCGCTGTCATCCATCTTCTCCGGCCAGCCGTCGGCAATTGCCTGGCGGACCGGATCGACCGCGAAGGTCATGGAAAAACCGGGGAGATGACGCCTGATCTCCCTGTACAACTCCTCCGGGGTGAAGCTCATGGCGGTCACGTTGTAAGCGTTGCGGAACCGGAGCCCGGCCGGATCAGCCTCCATGACCTCGATGGCGGCCCGGACCGCGTCCGGCATGTACATCATGTCGAGCCGGGTCGACGGGGCGAGGGGGCAGACGTATTGTTCCCCCCGCAGGGCGGCGTAAAATATCTCCACCGCATAGTCGGTGGTACCGCCCCCCGGCGGGGCGGTATGGGAAATCAGCCCCGGGAAGCGCAACCCCCTGGCGTCGACCCCAAAGCGCCGGTGGTAATAGTCGCACAGCAGCTCCCCGGCGGTTTTGGTCACCCCGTAGATGGTGTTGGGCCGCTGAATGGTCAATTGCGGCGTGTTCACCCTGGGGGTGGAGGGCCCGAAGGCGCCGATGGAACTCGGGAAAAAGACCGCGCATTGATGCGCTGCCGCAACCTCAAGGACGTTCAGCAGGCCGTTCATGTTCAGCTCCCACGCGGCCTGGGGCCGGGCTTCGGCAGCGGCGGAGAGCAAGGCCGCCAGGTGATAGACAGTCCCTATCCCGTATGTTGTCACGAGGACGGCCAGCGACTCCCGGTCCCTCACGTCAAGGGCGGCATACGGCCCCGCCTCCCGGAGGGCGGTTCCGGGTTCCCTGCGGTGGCCGGCGGCGATGACGTTTTCCCCGCCGCAGCGCGCGCGCAGGCCGGGAGTCAGTTCAGTGCCGATCTGGCCTGTGGCGCCGATAACCAGTATTCGTTTCATCAGGACGGATCCTTCCCCCTCTGGTTATCCCTCGGAACGAAACAGCGCGGGAATGACCTCCCGCAGCACGTCCACGATCCGTTCGACGAAAATGCACTCCATTTCCTTGAGGACGTAATCCGGCAGTTCACGCAGTTCCTTTTCATTCTCTCCGGGCAGCACAACCCGGTGAATGCTGGCCCGCCTGGCGGCCAGCACCTTTTCCTTGATGCCCCCCACCGGCAGAACGAGCCCGCTCAGGGTTATCTCCCCGGTCATGGCCGTGTCGGCCCGGCACGGCAGCCCGCTGTACAGGGAGGCCAGGGCCGCGGCCATGGTGACTCCCGCGGATGGGCCGTCCTTGGGAATCGCCCCTGCCGGCACATGGATGTGGACTGTTCCCTGGGGCCTTTTTATGCCGAGGGTCTCGCAGTGGGACAGGACATAACTGTTGGCCGCCATGGCCGACTCCTTCATCACCTCGCCCAGGTGTCCGGTGAGGGTGAACAGAGCCCCCTCGGGCAAGGCGATGGCCTCAATATAGAGGACATCGCCCCCCGCCTCCGTCCAGGCCAGCCCGATGGCAACACCTGCCGGCAGCTCATGGCGGAGCTTTTCAATGAAAAACCGCTCCGGCCCCAGCATGTCCGGCAGGTTCTCCAGCCGCACCGTGACCGACTCCTGGTGATCCTCGGCAAACAGAATCGCCGCCTTCCGGGCCAGCCTGCCGAGCATTCTTTCCAGCTCCCGCACCCCTGCTTCGCGGGTATAGCGGCGGATCACCGCTTCAATGGTTTCCCGCGGCAGTTGGAACTGCTCGTCGGAAAGACCGGCCTGCTTCCTCTGCCTGGGCAGGAGATAGCGGAGGGCGATTTCCAGTTTTTCCTCGTCGCTGTACCCGCTCAGCCGGATCAGCTCCATGCGGTCGAGCAGGGGCTTGGGCACCGTATCGATGGTGTTGGCGGTGGTGATGAAGAAAACCTTCGACAGGTCAAAGGGAAGGTCCAGGTAATTGTCCCGGAAGGCCCGATTCTGTTCCGGATCGAGGATCTCCATCAAGGCCGCCGAGGGGTCGCCGCGATAATCGCGCCCCAGCTTGTCGATTTCATCGAGCATCAGCAGGGGATTCTGGACGCCGGAACGGCGCAGGGCCTGAATGATGCGCCCCGGCATCGCCCCGATGTAGGTGCGGCGGTGACCCCGCAGTTCAGCTTCGTCATGCATGCCGCCCAGGCTGAAGCGTTCGAACTTTCTGCCCAGGGCCCGGGCGATGGACTGACCCAGCGAGGTCTTCCCGACTCCCGGGGGGCCGGCAAAACACAGGATTGGAGCCCTGGCCTCGGGATTCAGCTTCATGACCGCAAGCTGCTCGACAATCCGCTCCTTTATCTCCTTGAGGCCGTAATGATCCTCGTCCAGCACCTGCCTGGCGTTGTCCAGGTTGAGGTTGTCGGTGGTGCTGTTGTGCCAGGGCAGTTCAAGGACCAGATCCAGGTGGGAGCGGGCCACCTGGTATTCCGGCGAGATCGGCGGTATCTGCTCAAGCCGCGACAGCTCCCGTTTCACTTCCCTGCTGATTTCCTCCGGCAATTGGGCCTCCTCTATCTTCTTCTGCAGCTCGGCCAGTTCCTCCTCGGCGGAGCTCTGTTCCCCCAATTCCCTCTGAATCGCCTGCTTCTGCTGGCGCAGGATATAATCACGCTGCTCCTTGCCCATGACGATCTGGGCTTCATCGGCAATCTTTTTCCGCACCTCCAGGATCTGGATCTCATGAATAAGGTGGCGGCGGATGATCCGCATGGCGGCAATCTCGGTCGGCGCCTCCAGCAGCATCTGTCCCTTGACGACATCCAGATTCAGCAGCTGGCCCAGGGCATATACAAGCTGCATGAAGTTCTCCCCAGGGGCGGCAAACTGGGGAAAATTCAATTTCACCTCCGGATGGCCCAGGTCGAAATATCTGCCGGCAAGCTCCATTATTTCCCGCTGGAGCGCCTCCGCATCGATGCCGTCCTCGATGATCAGCGGCAATGTCCTGACCCTGGCCTTGAGATATGAGGAATGCGGCTCCGGTTCGGCGATTTCAACCCGCTCCTGTGCCTGTATGACGAGCTGAATCATTGAATTGGAGCGGGCAATCAGCTTGATGATCACCGAGGTGCCGATCGGATACAGGTCCTTTATCTTCGGTTCATCCACCAGGGGATTATATTGGGTGAAAACCGCCATCAATTTATTCTCAGCGGACAGCGAGGCGTCAACGGCTGCTATGGAAGCCGGGCGCTGGATGGAAATCGGCATGGTGACGTACGGAAAAACCACCGCGCTTTTCAGCGGCAGGATCGGCAGGATATATGTTCGACTGGATCCCGACATGGGCATCGCCTCCGGCCCGGCCGGAAACGCTGACCGGTCTCCAGCCGCGGCCGTTTTCTGGAAACTGTTCACGATTTTTTTTATTATACCATAATGGCCGTCCTGAGGATACGCTTTACCGGAATACCGGGCGCATTTCCGCCGCGGACCCGCCGCGGAGTCCGGCGGTTTTTCTCCCGCGGTCCTGCATGCACCGGGCAGGCGTAAATAAATACTTAATTTATGGCACGACATGCTGTACTATCTGAGCCATGCAAGAGCATGGAGCCGTAATTTTCTCCCCCGAACGGAAAACGAAGCCTGAACCTCTGGCAGGAACATGAAGCCATCCTCCCTTGCCGCCACCCAGAAGAAAAGGTACGAGCAGCTGACCCAAATCGTTGCCGGGGATGACGTCCTCGGCATCATGATCAATGCCGATCCCGATGCCATGGCCAGCGCCCTGGCCCTGAAAAGACTGTTCTGGCGCAAAAACAGGAAAACCGTCATCTGCCGGGTCAATGCCATCAAGCGGTCCGACAACCTGGCCATGGTCAAGCTGCTCCGCCTGCACGTTCCCTATGTCAACCGGGCCGACATTTCCAAGGTAACGAAATGGGCCATTGTGGACGGCCAGCCCCAGCATCACCCCAGGTTCGCCAAGGTTCAATTCGACATCATCATCGACCACCACCCCGTCACTCCCGACCTGGAGGCCCCCTACATTGACATCCGCGACAACTACGGGGCCACCTCCTCCATGCTCACCGAATACCTGCGGGCCGCCGGCATCAAGCCCTCGGCCAGGCTGGCCACGGCCCTGTTTTACGGGATCAAGACCGACACGGATAATTTCGCCCGCGCCTCGACCGCCAATGATATCAAGGCCTTCAAGTACCTCTATCCCTTTGTCAACCTCAACATCATCAAGAAAATAGAGTCCTCGGAAATCAACAAAGGGAACCTTGAGGACTTCCGCTCCGCCTTCGAGCATCTCGAGTTCATCGGCAATACCGTGTACATCCACATGGGGCGGATTGACGATCCGGATGCCCTGGTGATCATCGCCGATTTCTTTCTCAAAATGGCGGAGACGAACTGGTGCTTTGTCTCGGGCATATACGGCCAGAAACTTATCATCATCATCAGGAACGCCGGCTTCCGCCTGCATGCCGGTAACCTGGCCGCCCAGCTTTTCGGCGACCTCGGCGGGGCCGGGGGGCACAAGAGCGCCGCCCGGGTGGAAGTCCCGTTGACGGCGATAACTGAAAAAGCCAAGGCGGAAGAGGTTTCGGTCAACGACTATATCAGGAACAAACTGAAAAACAGGCAGTGACACCCGGAAACCCGCTGCCGCTGTCTGCCTCTGTCCGAACGCGGCCGCAATTTGCCGCCCCGGCTGAGCGCGATCCCGTGGATTGTCAACAGGCATCCATTTTGCAGGAGACGAGGCATGGAACAGGAACCACTTTGGCCGCGGGGCAAAGGGTTGTCAGAAAAGACTGAAACCGCCCCTGGACGCGGGCACGAACCGAAGGGAACGTTCCCTTCGACAACCAGCCAATGCTTGACACCTGCGGCGGAGAAGGTAGAATATTTCCTTCATGGCCGTCCATGCGTTCATGCCCCGGCGCCGGGCGCCCAACGGCAGGCGGGACAGCCGGCGCCGCCGGAATTGAGAACAACGGCCGTCAATCCGCGAGGCCGAAAGAAACCGAGACATCCACAACAGGTTAAGGAGGAGACATGCTGCAACGAATCGCCCAACCCATGAGTATCGTTCTGATCATTTCTTTTCTGCTGCTCAATTTCGCAGCTCAGGCCGCCAGGGCTGAAATGATATCCACAGAGACAGCCATAGCCCTGACCGGAAAGGAGAACAGCCGCGCCACGGTGGCCGCCTTTCTCGAAAGAATGGATGTCCGGCAGACCATGGAGCGGCAGGGGGTTGACATGGCAGAAGCCATGAAACGGGTCAACGCCTTGTCCGACGAGGAAGTTCTCCGCCTGGCCCAGCAAATCGACCAGCTCCCCGCTGGCGGAAACGGCTTCGGAACAGTGGTGGGGGCCATTCTGGTTATCTTTCTGGTGCTGCTGATAACCGATATTCTCGGTCTCACTCACGTTTTCTCCTTTGTGAACAGATAAACCATCCGGCATGCGGCGGCGTGAACAGCCCACCGGCCCGATAACGGCCGTTCTGCTGCTTATGCTGGCAACGCTTCTAAATGCCGGCTGCGGAGGCGTGGCCCTGGAGAAATCGCTGCGGAGCGCAGCCCGTTTCCCTGATCAGGCCCGGGTGGAGAGTGTGCCGTTTTACCCCCAGGAAAAAAATCAATGCGGCCCGGCCGCCCTGGCCATGGTTCTTTCCTGGAGCGGGATCAGCGTGCAGCCCGAAGATCTCGTTGCGGCAACGTACACCCCGAAAAGAAAGGGAAGCCTGCAGAGCGATCTCATTGCCGCGTCCCGCCGCCACGGGCGGCTGGCCTATCCCTTTCACGGACCGGACCTGCTGCTGGCTGAAATCGCCGCCGGCCGGCCTGTCATTGTCCTGCTGAACCTCGCCTTTTCCTGGTACCCGCAATGGCACTACGCCGTTGTCATCGGCTACGACAGGAACGGAGGGACACTTACCCTCCATTCGGGGACAAGGGCCGCGGAACGGATGTCATTGCGCCTGTTCGACAACCTGTGGAAGCGCAGCGACTACTGGGCCCTGTCGGTCCTGCCCCCGTCGGAGACCGTGGCCCGCCCGGACGAGAAAAAATGGCTGGAGGCGATTGTCGGACTGGAACGGGCCGGGCAGTGGCAGGCCGCCGCCGTCGCCTACGGCAAGGCAGCCGAACTGTGGCCTCGCAGCCACAACGCCTGGATCGGCCTGGGAAACAGCCTCCACCGGCTCGGCGATCCGGCCGGCGCGGCCGCTGCCTTTCGCGAGGCAGTCAGGGTCAGACCCGCATCGGGGATTGCCCATAACAATCTGGCCCAGGCCCTGCTGGAGACCGGCCGGTACGAGGAGGCGGAGCAGGCCGCGCGTCAGGCCGTATCCCTTGGGGGCCCCTTGCGTGAGACCTTTCTCAGGACCCTGAACGAGGTAATGGCCGGCGGCCGGGAGACGCCGCGGGACCGTGCGGCTGACTGACCCATATGGCGGGCTGATGCCGACAGGTCCCTGAAAAGAAAGGGCCCCGGCCGGGAATCAATGCGCTGCGGCCGCCCATCCCGCAAACTGCCGCGGCAATGAACAGGGCCGCCCCGGACACGTATACGCACATACACCCATATAACCGCCGCAGCCCTGCTGCGCAACAAACAGGAGGACCCGTATGGCCGACCAGGCTGACAAACTTTCCCCGGAGCAGCTCCGGCATGAACCGGCACCGTCGATGTTCGACTTCCGCAGCACCGAGGAACTGGAACCGCTCGAAATCATAATCGGCCAGGAAAGGGCCCTGCGCTCAATTTCCTTCGGCGTCAACATCAGGAGCCAGGGGTATCACATGTATGCCCTGGGCCCGGTGGGCACCGGCAAGAAAACCATCATCAAAAAATTCCTGGCCACGGACGCCGAATCCAAATCCGTGCCGGACGACTGGCTCTACGTCAACAATTTCAGCGACAGCGACAACCCCAAGGCGCTCAGGCTGCCGGCGGGCACGGGGCGCGAACTGCGGGATGACCTGGACCGCCTGGTCAGGGAGCTGCAGACCGAGGTCCCCAAGGCCTTTGAAAGCTCAGCGTATGAACAGCAGCTTCAGGAAAGCAAGAACCGCCTGAACCAGAAAAGCCAGGAGCTGTTCGAAAACCTGGAACAAAAGGTCAAGGAAGCCGGCTTCCGGCTGCTGCAGGGACCCGACGGCATCGGCATCATCCCGGTGATGGGCGGGGAACCGGTTACCCAGGACCAGATGAAGGAACTTGATGAAGCCACCCGCCAGGAGTTCGAAAAGAACGGAAAAATCCTGGAGGAGGAGATCAAGAACACCATGCGCAGGGCCCAGGAACTCCAGAAAGAGGCAAGAAAGGAGGTGATGGAGATTGACCGCAAGGTCGTGCGCCAGACCATTGATCACATCCTCAATGAACTGAAGGAAAAGTACGCCGATTTCGACAAAGTCGTCGCCTTCCTGGATGCCGCCCGCGCCAACCTGCTCAAGGATGTCACCCCCTTCAAGCATTTGAAGAAAATCGAGGAAGTCCCCCCTGAACAGCGGCAGTTCATGTCCATGATGCAGGAGCAGGTGACCTTTGATGAATTCCGCGGCAATCTCATCATCGACAACAGCACCACCAAGGGGGCGCCGATCGTCTTTGAAAAAAATCCCACCTCCGCCAACCTGCTCGGTCGGGTCGAGTATCAGGGTAAGTTCGGCGCCCTGGTCACCAACTTCCGCATGATAAAAAGCGGCGCCCTGCACAAGGCCAACGGCGGCTACCTGCTGCTCGACGCCTTTGAACTGCTGACCAAGCCCATGGCCTGGGAAATCCTCAAACGGGCCCTGAAGAACCAGGAAGTGGTCATCGAAAGCCTGGAAAAGGCCTTCGGCTTCATGACCACCCGCACCCTGGAGCCGGAGCCCATACCCCTGGACATCAAGGTGATCGTCATGGGCGATCCCTATCTCTATTACCTGCTCTACAACCTGGACCCCGATTTTCCCAAGCTCTTCAAGGTCAAGGCCGACTTCGGCAGCTGGACGCCCTGGACCGATGAAAGCGCCCGGCAGTACGCCCAGTTCATCGCCAATCTCTGCCGGGAGGAAAAGCTGAACCATTTCACCCCTGACGGCGTCAGCAGCATCATCGGCTACAGCGCCCGACTCGTCTCCCATCAGAAGAAATTGATCACCGTGTTCGGCCTGCTGGCCGATATCATCAGGGAGGCTTCCTTCTGGGCCGAAGAGAACAACCGCAGCCTGGTCACGGCCGCCGATGTCGCCAGGGCCATCGATGAAAAGATCTACCGCAGCAACCGCATCGAAAAAACCATCCAGGACATGATCGAGGAAGAAACCATCCTCATCGACACCAGGGACGCGGTGGTAGGGCAGGTCAACGGCATATCGGTCCTGTCCCTCGGGGACTACAGTTTCGGCAAGCCCTCCAGGATCACGGCCCGCACCTTTGTGGGCAGCAAGGGCATCCTCAGCATTGACCGCGAGACCGAACTGGGGGGGCCGATCCACAACAAGGGCAGCCTGATCCTGGCCGGCTACCTGGGCGGTAAATATGCCGGAGACGTGCCCCTGGCCTTTTCCGCCAGCATCACCTTTGAACAGCTCTACGAGGGGGTTGAGGGCGACAGCGCCTCTTCCACCGAACTCTACGCCCTGCTGTCCAGTCTTTCCGGACTGCCCATCCGGCAGGACCTGGCGGTGACCGGGTCAGTGAACCAGCGCGGCGAGGTGCAGGCCATCGGCGGAGTGAATGAAAAAATTGAAGGATTCTTCGCCGTCTGCAAGGCCAAGGGGTTCACCGGCACCCAGGGAGTGCTCATCCCCGCAAGCAACGTCAAACATCTCATGCTCCGTCATGAAATCGTGGAGGAGGTCCGCAACGGCCGGTTCCATATTTACGCCGTCGCCACCATAGATCAGGGCATTTCCCTGCTCACAGGCACCGAGGCCGGCAAACAGCAGGAGGACGGCACTTATCCCGAGGGTACGGTCAACCATGCGGTGCAGCTCAAGATCCTGGAGCTGGCGGGCAAGTTCCGCTGGTACAGCAGCAGTTCCGACGAGGAGGCCGGCGCCGAAAATCAGGGCGAATAGTGGCCCTCAGGTTCTCCGGGCGGAGACGGTGGGAACTTTTCCCCGCCCCGCCCGCGGACAGCGATGTTTCAGAAACGGAGGACAGCCATGGAGACGATGAAAGCGATTCGGATGCATGCCTTCGGCGGTCCGGAGGTGCTGGCCTATGAGGATGCCCCCAGGCCGGTCCCGGCCGCCGATGAAGTGCTGATCAGGGTCCTGGCCGCCGGCGTCAACCCGGTTGACTGGAAAATCCGGGAAGGATACATGCGCGACAAGATCACCCTTCCCCTGGTCCCCGGCTGGGATGTCGCGGGCGTCATAGAAGAGAAAGGTCCCGCCGTCGTGGGGCTGGAGCCCGGTGACGGCGTCTATGCCCTGCCGTCCATCCTTCGCAACGGCGCCTACGCCGAATACATTGTTGTCAAGGCCTCGGAGGTCGCCCTGAAGCCCGAGAGCCTGGACTACGACCACGCCGCCGCGGTCCCGCTCGCCGCCCTGACCGCCTGGCAGTCCCTCTTTGATCTGGCCCGCCTGCGGGCGGGACGGAAAATCCTCATCCATGCCGCGGCCGGAGGGGTCGGCCATTTTGCCGTCCAGTTCGCCGCATGGGTCGGCGCCCATGTCATCGGCACGGCATCGGCCCGGCACCATGATTTCCTCCGGTCCATCGGCGCCCATGAACTCATCGACTATACCACGACCCCCTTTGAGGAAGCGGTGCGCGACGCCGACGTAGTGCTCGACGCCCTGGGAGGCGAGGTCTGGCAGCGATCCTGGAAGGTCCTCAAACGAGGCGGCATCATGGTGTCCACGCTGCGCGGCCCCGAGGCGGGCGGCCCGGACGCCCTGAACAAACTCTGCGCGCATGTTTTTGTCCAGCCCGACGCCGCGCAACTGGGCGAAATCGCGGTGCTGATCGACAGCGGGCAGGTTCGCCCCGTCGTGGAAAGAATTTTTCCCCTGTCTGAGGCGGCCGCCGCCCACCGGCTGCTCCAGTCCGGCCATGCCGAGGGAAAGGTCATCCTCCATGTCGCCGACGCATAACATCTTGTCCATCGCTGTGTTGCGGGCTGGAACCGGGAGAGCCGGCCCCGGTCCGGCAACCGGCTTTGATCCGGGAGGCAGGCATGAACAACCGTGAAGAATTCCCCGGCAGGGGCCGGGACCCGCAGGAGGCCATGGAGGCCAGGGAGAAGGTGCAGAAAAAACTGTCCGAACTGTTCGGCGGAATGGACCACGACATCCCCCTGCTGCTCTTTGCCGACTCCTTTACCAATAATCAGTACAGCGAAGCGGCGCGGACCGTGATCCGAGCGGTGCGGGAGCTTTCCAAAAGGGTGACCCTGCGCGAATTCAGCCTCGGCCATGACCTGGCCCGTCAGTACCAGGTAACCCATTCCCCCACCCTGCTGTTTGACCCCGACCACTTTTCCATTCGCTGGCTCGGCGCTCCGGTCGGCCAGGAGGGAACCACGTTTGTCGAAGCGATCATCATGCTCGGCTACCGGAAAACCGAACTCAGCGAACCATCGACAAAAATCCTCAAAAAGATCACCTCGCCGCGGGCGATCAAACTGTTCGTCAGCCCGACCTGCCCCTACTGCCCCCAACAGGCCGTCAATGCCCTCAAAGCGGCGATTGCCAGACCGGATATGATTTCCCTCGAGATAATCGATATCATGGCCTGCCCCGACCTGGCGGAACAGTACAACGCCTACGGCGTACCGGTCTGCTATGCCAATGACGTCATGATCGCCAGGGGCGCGCAGCCGGAAGAGCTGTTCATGGCTTCCCTCGAAAAACTGGAGCAGCAGAATGTCTTTATCCCGGAAAGCGATGCCGAGCAGGTCGAAACGGACGTGGCGATCATCGGCGGCGGCCCGGCCGGGCTGACCGCGGGCATCTACGCCGCCCGCAGCGGCCTGAACGCGGTGATCATCGAGCGGGGCGCCCTGGGCGGCCAGGTGGCGTTGACTCCGGTGGTGGAAAACTATCCCGGCTTCGCCCAGATAGGGGGCAAAACCCTGGTCGACATCATGGTCCAGCACGCCCTCCAGTATGTTCCCATTTTCCCCGATGAAGAGGTCATGGAAATCAAAATCGGCCGGCCCTTCGAGATCTCGACCAACCGGCGGCGGTATACGGCCCGGGCGGTCCTGCTGGCCACCGGGGCCACCTACCGCCGCCTCGATGCTCCTGGAGAGGAGCAGTTTGCCGGCAGTGGCGTCAGCTATTGCGCCACCTGCGACGGCTTCCTGTTCAGGGGCAAGAAGGTCCTCATTGTCGGCGGGGGCGACAGCGCCCTGACGGACGCCCTCTACCTGGCCAACAACGAGGTCGACGTCACCATCGTGCACCGCCGGGATACGTTCCGGGCCCAGGATTACCTGGTCAGCCAGGTGCGGGACCGGGGGATCGGGATCCTGTTCAACACCGAGGTCAGGGAAATCCGCGGCGACACCAAGGTCAGGGAAGCAGTCCTGTTCAACAACAGGACCGGAGCGACATCAACGCAGCCGGTGGACGGGGTGTTCATCGCCATCGGCTACGTTCCCACCGTGGATCTGGCCCGCAAAATCGGGGTTGAACTCACCGGGGACGGATTCATCAAGTGCGACGCCCATCATCGGACAAGCATACCGGGGATCTATGCGGCCGGAGATGTCGAGGGGGGCTACAAACAGATCGTCACCGCGGCCGGCCAGGGCTCCGGGGCGGCCATCACCATTTTTGAGGACCTGGTCAATCCGTACTGGACCGCGCAGGAAAAACATTGATCCCCATCCACCAGCTGCTCAGCCGGATCCGATGGGACAGGGAATTCGGCCGCGGCCGTTTTGCCATAGGCTACTATGATCGGGTCCGCGACGAAATCGTGCGGGTCCCCTTCGAGGAAATCATTTTCTCCCCGGAAGAGCGCAATGCCGTCCGGTTCATGGACAGTGACGGCGTCGTTCATACGCTCCCCCTGCACCGGATCAGGGAAGTGTACAGGGACAACGAACTGATCTGGAGTCGTCCGGGACAGTCCCGGTAAACAACAATCCAGGCTCGACCATCGGAAAGGGCCGCCCGTCCGGGGTGTCCGGGAACCGGACCTGCCGTCACTTCCGGGAGGGCTTGTCCCCGGCGGACTGAATTCCCCTCCGGCGGGCAATCTCCCGGCGCAGCTTTCTGTCTTCGCCCTGCCCGCTCCCGGTCGGCGGAGCCCCTTTGAACATCTCCACCAGCACGTCGAAGGGATCAAGCTCCGCCCCGCAGAGCGCGCAGCGCACGGTACGGTAGGCAGTGTAGGCGACCACCCGCCTGTGGGCGCAATCGGGTTTTCCCCCCGAACGGTCGGCCGGGGGTTTTCTGCCGGTGGACTCAAATTGAAGAATTTCGGCCACAAGGAACCTCCAGTCATGATGCGGTTTGTTCTTCCTCTTCCTTACTTAAGCGGAAACAGGGGAAAGTCAAGAGGCACGCCTCTTCCCGGACCCAGGAAACGGAGATCCGGCACCGGCATCCATCCCGGTTGACTTTCGTTTTTTTTTATTCGTATAATGAAAATGGAAATGCTCTCCAGGGCGCTGTTTCGCCCGCCCACCCTTCAATCCTGCGACGGAACGGCTCCCGCCCGCGATCTGCCGGCGCTGCGGGCCGGACGGAAACAGAGGAGGTTTGCCATGAAATACGGCCTGACTGTTTTTTTTCTTCTGTTTGCGGCTGCAGCGGCCGCTGCAGCGGGAGGCCCGGTTCTGTACGAACTTGACGGGAAATCGTATGAGGGATATTTCACCGGCCCGGCCTCCGGTGCCCCGCTGGTGCTCATTATCCATGACAGGGACGGTCTCGGCGACTACGAGGTCAGGCGGGCCGAAATGCTGGCCCGGGAAGGGTACGCCGCCTTTGCCGCCGATATGTTCGGCGCCGGAAGAAGGCCGGCCGATGAGCATGAAGGGATGGAGTACATCGGCGAACTTTATAAAGACCGGCAAAAGATGCGCGCCCTCATCCAGGCCGCCCTCGAAACCGCCCAAGCCAGGGGAGCCGATATCAATAATGCGGTGGCCATGGGCTACTGCTTCGGGGGAGCGGCCGTGCTGGAATTCGCCCGCTCGGGGGCCGGCCTCAAGGGTTTTGTCACCTTCCACGGCGGACTGAAAACCCCGGAAGGACAGGACTACGCAAAAACACAAGGCAGGGTGCTCGTCCTGCACGGGACGGCCGATGCCAACATCACCATGGATGACTTCGCCGGCCTGGCCAGGGAACTTGAGGAACAGGGGGTAGCGCATGAAATGGTCACCTACGGCGGCGCACCCCACGCCTTCACCGTGTTCGACTCCGATAATTACCGGGAGGAAGCAGACAGGAAATCCTGGAACCGGTTCATTGCCTTCCTCGCCGACACCCTGAAGGGGGATAACGGCGACCGCTGATATAACGATGGATCAATCAAACAAAACGCAAAAAAACTCGAGTGCACCAAAAGACCCGCTGGAATCAGCGGTGATTTGATTCGATCCCGACAGCGATTTCGATTTCGATGAGATATTTGCCCGGCAGTGCCGGGTGTCAGAAAGCCAGGTGACAGAATGCGTTTGCAGCTTCGCTGTTGAATTGAATCAAGGGCCCTCTATCATATTCGTCCCTTTCCCTACTGCGCGCAGCGCAGGACGCCCACATCGAAATCGAACAAACCCTTCCATCATACAGGTGAGCAGTTCAGGGTGGTTCGCCTGCAGGCTCTCGCAGCTGAGCGGTTCAGGCGTTTGGCCTGTAGGCTGTTGGGGGAATCCCCCTCATTCGCCCCTTCGGGGCACCTTCTCCCCCGGGAGAAGGGTATTGTAAAATCCGATCCCGATCCCGATGGGTCGTGTGCTTCGCGATCAAGCCGAAGGCTTCATACTCAAAACCTCGTACCTCGCACCGCGTACCTCGTACCGTTCGCGCCGGCGAACCCCACACCTCGTACCTTCGCGCCACCGATCAGGGCGATGCGCAGCGGTGATGGAGGTCCTGGAGGGACTTCAGGTACTCCGCGGAACGGTCGAGATAGAACGACAGGGCACGGGCGAACTGCTTGCCGAGCACCCCGTCGACAAACAGCCTGCTTATCTGCCTCTGCTCCTTTAAAACAAACTGGGAGGCAACCAGGATCCGGCGCTCCTCTTCCGACATCGTCCGCAGGATCGCATGCAGGGTGCTGGCGGCCCGGGGCTGGTACATCCAGATGTAGAGGAGATCCAGGGCGTTGATGATGACAATCTTCCCCAGAGCCGGGTCCCGCTCATTGACGGCCTCCATGAATCTTCCCGGCTCCTCCAGCAACTGCAGGATATCGGCTTCGGGGAACAGGGTCTCCAGGGAAGCGTAGGTTTCAAAGACCTGGGCGATCTTGGCCGCGTAATCCATGGACCGGGAACGGATATTATGGTACCGGTCGGCCAGCCCCTCAATAAATCCGGCCACGCAATCCGATGCCAGTTTGGAGATCACCGCGGCCCACTTCTGCAGGACGTCCTGGACGGCGACAACCCCGGCGGCACCGATAATCATGCCGATGGCCACGTTAAAAGCCAGGGCCAGGGGAATGGAAAGCAGGGTCCGGAAAAAATTCCCGTAAACGGCCGCCCTGGACATCCCACGGAAAATATTATGGCCGGAAATATACATGCCGTTGGCCACGGCCATGACGGAATACAGGGCGACGGAGTTGGTCGCGGTGGTAATGCCGAACTGCTGGTCCAGCAGCACGGTTTTGACCAGCCAGTCCAGCAGGGGAACGGAAAAACCCGTATACAAAAGCGAATCCGAGAGCCGGTCCCAGCTCACGTACTCCTTCCATTTCAACAGGGGTGAACGCCGCAGCCCCCCGGCTCCGAGCACCGACTGGATGATATTCCGGAGCCCGGTGATGCCGAACCAGATAAAGGCCCCTCCATAGGCCAGCAGCCACCAGTCCTTGGTCAGGGCGAAGGTGGCGAAGGCCGGAATGAAGCCGGCCAGAATTTTCAGGCCGTTTTTCAGATAACTGTTGAGGCAGCGGAAAGGTATTTTCGGCCGCCTGGCCACAACCTCCCGGTCTTCCAGGGACAGTCCGCTGTCCGGTTCGGTCTGCATCCAGCCGAGGGTCGCCACGTTGCCCCGGGGCGCCATACAGGTGAAATAGGGCTGGACAACCCAGTCCCGCCGGCGCTCGACTTTCCAGTTGACCGGCAGGAACCCCGGCGTGCAGATCGACTGCGGAGCAGCCCCTGCATTCCGGCGGAGCCCTCCGTACTCCCAGGGAAGATTGTACCGACCCCGGGGGATGTACGTGACCTGCAGAAAGGCCCTGACGCAGACCGGGATTTTCCAGGGTGAACGCTCCTGCCGCTGTTCGATTTTCTTCCTGGCCCTGCGGGGCAGCGTTTCCTTGACGACCAGGCCCATGCCGAACCGGTGCCGCGAGGTGCCGGTGGAATCGCTGCCGATGCGGGACCGCAAGGGCGAGTTCCGGTAAAAAGCGTGCAGTTCCGGAATATTGTGCAGTATGGCCGTCAGCCTGTCGATCCGTTCTTCCCCCCCCTCAACCGGTACGGCCGATTCGTGCAGGCCGCGAATGATCTTCTGGATGATCTTTTTGAGATGGATGACGTTGCCCTGGTTGATGGCCAGCTGCAGGGAGTTGATCTCCTCGTTGTGAACGGCCTTGCCCGTGGCATGGTCCTTGAGGTTGAAAATTTCCAGGTGGGTTATCTTGCCCCGGCAGTCGAACAGGAGTTCAAGGACATCGGCGGTGCTGAGATTGTTGAGGTTCAGGGTCACCCGGAAGCCTGACTGGAGCGCGGCCAGCCTGTCGAGGAGTTCCCGGGGGGCAAGCCGGAGCAGGCCCGGCACACCCGGACCGGGCTGCGGCTCGTAGGGATTGTGGATGTCGGGATTTTTCTCCGGCAGCAGGAAACCCTCGATAATGGCATCCACATCCAGGGCGTTCATGACTTCCACCGCGTGGGTGATGCGCATCCGCTCTTCCCTGTCGACCCCGGGCAGGATGGAGCGGTACTTCTCAACGGCCTCCTTCATGGAGGGAAGCATTCTGCCGTAAATGAACCTGGCCAGATGGAGCAGGGACGGCTGCCCGGTGCCGACAAAGGCGAAAAATTCCTCCTGGTTCACAGGGGCCAGCCTGATCCCGTAGGCCTCGTTGATCAGGGGCAGATGTCTGTCATTGAATTTCCTCAGCACCCCGATAACGTACTGCTGCTGATATTCGGACACCAGGCGGCCCTCATCCATGAACGCCTTGGCCGGTCCCTGCCTGATGAAATCGAGGAAATCCTGTTTGTCGGCGAATCCGCGCGGCGACCAGATGAGCTTGATGTACCGGCCGCGGAAAGGGGCGGAAAACTCTATGCCGACCCTGACATTGATCCCCATGATCTCCGCCGACTCCATGAGCTCCGTGGCCACCTCGACATCAATGTAGTTATAATAGATGACCGTCAGGCGCCGGATTCCCTTGATCCAGGCGTCCATGATCAAATGGGTCGGCGACTTGCGGCCCTTGGTGTTGGCATCATGGACATGGTCGTCAAAAGCGATCTGATTCCATTCCTCCGGCATCTCGATCAGGTGGTACTTGTCCAGCTGACTGCGGATAAAACGGGGCTTGCCGTAAGCGGCCGTCCGAAAATCACGGGCCAGCACAAGCTGCCGCACATAATCGCCATGGGAGCGGACCAGCTCCTTCATCGTCTCCAGCAGGACCCGGGCGGTATTGATGCGCAGCGTGCTCTGGGAACTGCACAGAACCTCGTCGTAAAGGGAGCGGAGCGCGTTGAGGCGATCGGCTGCCTTACCCGCCTCCAGGGAGCCCAGCAGATGGATGACCGCATAGGCGATCCGCAGGCCCATGGTGGCCGACATTTCCTTGATCCCGTGGGGATGGAGATAGGGGATCAGCAGGTTCTTGACCAGCTTGTGCGATTCATCCCGGTGGAGAACGTCGTTGACGATGTTCAGGAGCACATAATCGTTCGGGTCAAAATACCATCCTGGTATCCTGTTGCTGTTCTTCTGCGTGGATGCCGGGGGGGTCGGCATGATGGCCGGATCGTCGATACTGTCTGTCACAAGTCGCGTCCCTGCATGATGGCGGTGGCATTCTCCACGTCCAGCCGGCTGCCGACAAAGAGCGGGGTCCGCTCATGGAGAGAGCCCGCCTTGATATCCAGAATCCGCCGCCTGCCGTCGGTGGCGGCCCCCCCGGCCTGCTCGGCGATGAACGCCATGGGCGCCGCTTCGCACAGCAGCCGCAGTTTACCGCTCGGCTTGGCCGGATCCCTGCTGTCCGCCGGGTACATGTAAATGCCGCCGTACATCAGGTTGCGATGAAAGTCGGCCACCATGGAGCCGATGTAGCGTGTGGTGTAGGGCTTGCCCAGGTGGGTCCGGCCGGACTTGAAGTAGTTGATCGTAGCCCTGGTCCGTTCGTCCCAGTACATGCTGTTGGCCTCGTTGACCGAATAGATTTTTCCCTGCTCCGGCATCCTGATGTGGGGGTGGGAGAGGAGAAATTCCCCCACCGACGGGTCCAGGGTGAATCCGTGCACGCCGTAGCCCACCGTGTAGACCAGCATGGTGCTCGAGCCGTAGAGGAAATACCCCGCCGCCACCTGCTCGCTGCCCCGCCGCAGGAAATTCTCCACCGTGCCGCAGGGCACCCCTTCAATGCGGCGGTAAATGGAAAAGATAGTGCCGATGCTCACGTTGGCATCGATATTGGATGAACCGTCCAGCGGGTCGAAAATAATTACGTAGTTGCCGCGCGGCAGGTTGTCCGGGACCCGGATGACGCCCTCATTCTCCTCGGACGACAGGGCGCAGAGGAGCCCGGAGCGCTGCATGCGCCAGATGAACACCTGGTCGGCGAATTCGTCCAGCTTCCTCACTTTTTCCCCCTGGACATTAACTTCACCGGTCAGGCCGAGAAGATCCGCCAGCAGCCCCGCCTTGTTTATTTCCCGGGAGATGAGCTTGGCCCCGGTGATGAGCTCATTGAGCAACTGGGTGAACTGGCCGGTGGCGGCCGGGAACTCATCCTCGCTCTGGAGCAGGTGTTCTGTGATGGTGGTGCCCATTCTGTAGCGAATACCGTCCGACATGTCTTCACCTTGGGTAATCGTTCATGAAATCAATCCCTCATAATCACTCATTATACTCCATTCATTGCCCATTACCTGAAATATATTCCTTGATCAGCGATGCCGCCGCGGCACATTCGAGACCGAAAGGCAGGTAGCCGGCATAGCCCGGCAGGGGCATGGCGAAAATCTGGAAGCGTTGGACATAGGGGATGCTGTACTGCCATTGCGCCAGGCTTTTCCAGTTCCACATTTCCCAGAGAAATCCGCACAGCAGGGCGGCCAGGGCGGGCAGAACGACGCGCCGCCAATTTCCTTTGCGCACTCCGTCCAACACGGTCGGACGGCCCGTGACAAGCTGGAATCCGACAAGAATCAGCAGGGGTGCAATCCAGACCAGGGGAAAAAGAACATCGGGTAAAACAGCAAGCAGGGCCAGGGAAAACACCGCCACCCCCAGGAGGAGCAGACCGGTGCATTTTCCCTGCGGGAGGGGGACGGGGCGCCAGTGCCGGAACGGCTCCGTCAGCCTGGGAAACGTCCCCAGGAACTCTTCAGCCGAAACAACCGCCGGCAGGACCGTTGAAAAACAGGCCGAGGCGTGGACAACATATTCGACGGCGGATATATTCCCGCCCGCCAGATAATACCAGTTCTGGACAAAACGGTTCAGATATTCAAAATACCACCAGAAGACCGCGCTGGCCGGGAACAGCGCCAGGAAAAAACGGGGCCGGGAGCAAAGGAGGCAGGTCCCCTTCCGCCTGCGGGAGAGACCGTTGAGAACAAGGATACAGCCGAGCCAGAGGGGGAAGAAGGTATAGCGCTGCAGAGGCTCGAAAAAGACGAAACGGTTCCAGGCCAGGACCCAGAAAAGCCCAACCATTCCTGCTCCCAGCCAGCCCCACCACGGGAAGGGGCCGCCCCTTGCGCCGGCCTGCCCTGCCTCCCCGTCACAGGTGAGGAACCGGCGGAGGAAAGGAAAGCAGACCCCGGCGACAAAGCCGATGAGCAGCAGAAAGACCGGCCAGCTGAAAGGGGCATGAACGACATATCTGGTCGTCGGCGGAAATTCCATGTACTGACCGAGAGGCCCGCCACGGTAGAGGATACCGGCCAGCGGCGTCAGGCAAAGCAGTGCGGCGATCAGGCCGAAGTGCAGCGGCGGGAGCCTGCCGGTCCGGACCTGACCCGATGGGCTGTGGTTGTCAGTCATCGGTCTTCCGTTTTCAGCAGTTCAGGTGTTTAGCCCGAAGGCTATGAGCAGAATCTGTTTTCTGTTCCGGCTTCCGGTACGGCCAGTACGGGAAATATCTCATCGAAATCGAAATCATCCTCAGCTTTTTCGGCTTTTAGTCAGTTAGGTTCTTCAAGCCCCAAGCCGGCTGCTTCTCCTGTTCTCTGTCACCTGTCCTCCGGCTTCTGCCTTGCACGTGCGCCCCGCCTATTTCCTGACCCAGGAGGCCAGCGGCTCGGAATCGAATATGCAGCTGGTTATCGGCCGCCACTGGCAGATGCCGCTGATCTCCACCCCCTGTTGAATAATGGAGACCGGCCGGTCCTCCGAAACCACGACCCCGATGACGCCGTCCCGTTCCGCCGTGAAGCGCAGGGCGGAGTTGTACCTCGCCCCGCGGGCCCGGTCCTCCCCGGGAATGGCCCGGCCGTCCAGCAGGCAGGCGAAGCCGTAGAGGCTGCAGTCCACGCCGATATGCAGGGCCCCGTCCAGCCTGCTCAGCGATTTGGCCAGTTCCAGGTGATCTTCCTGCGTCAGGTCAAGGTAGCGCGTCAGCTTTTGCCCGGAAATGTTCACCGGCACCCGGTTCAGGTCGATGATCAGGGTGCAGCCGTGCTCCATTTTCTGGGCATAATGGACCAGGCTGGTGGCAACTTTGAAAATCCTGCTGCGCACCGAATGGGACAGCGGGCAGTCCAGCAGGGCTTCTTCCAGTTCCACCAGCTTGGCCCGATAGGTTGTCGAATGGAAGCTGCCCTCCGAAAAACTGCAGATGCGCTGGCCGTTGATCTTCAGGAAACCGTGCCGGCCGCGGAATTCGGCGGCCAGAAAAAACTCCGGCAGCGGTTCCCGGACGATGCCGAGAATGGCCTTGCCGTCGGTGACCAGCTTGTATTCCGTCCGCTCGACGGTCAACAGCAGCTTGCGGACATGCTTGAAATTGTTGAGTTGCGGCCGCTCCTCCTCCTGGAACTGGATGAGAAAAAAAATGTCGCCCAGGTACTTGGGGTCGATGATAACCAGCTCTCCCCGGGGCCAGTTGCCCTCCTCCCTCGTTTTGGAAATCCCCAGCACCGCGTCGAGAACAGGATAAATGCGGACCTGGGAGTCCCAGCCCAGATACCGATTCATCTCGTCGACGATGTGATCGCGCACCGCGTGGGTGGCGTACTCCCGGAGAAAATTGCCTGAAATGCCGGTGTACAGGGTCTCCCCTTTGGCGATGTCATGGGAAAAGCGCCAGGCCGCATGTTCCAGCCAGCGCTTGGTCGGACTCGCCGAGCACAAATCGGGATGATGTTCGGTGAACCAGCGCTGGTAGTAGACCGGCGCAGAATAGCCGCCGTAGGAAATGAGCCCGGACAGCTCAAGGTCCTGCTCGGACTGGACATACCGTGAATCGGCCTGCTCTCCTGCCGAGGCGAACTTCCGCCGCCACGCGTCGCTGTCCAGGTACTGCTTGCTGAACCGGGGGCCGTGGCCCTGCAGCAGGTTCTGAGGGTCGCAAACCAGCAGTTGTCCGTCGGGGCGCAGACAGTAAATGACCGCGACCCGGCTGGTTCCGGAAAAATGCGACAGCCCGTCGCGGAGGCCGTCCAGCGTGTCGCTGAGGCATCTGTTGACAAACCATTCCTGCTTGCTTCTGCTCATTCGTCCGCCAGTCAACCTTCAACCTCCTCCATTCCCGGTACGGCAGCCGGACAGCGTCGGGGACCGCTTCTCACCCCTGCCGGCCGTACAGTTTACGCAGCTCAATCTTGGCCTGTTCCAGGATGCGCTTCCGGTCAGGATCGAGCTTGGCCCCCGCCCGGTTGATATAGAACACCAGCATGGACATGGCGGAACGAAACGGCGGCGATTTGCGGCGGACGCTGGAATCGGCCGATTTCTTCAGCGACCGGGCGATGCGGACCGGATCCTTCCACGTAAAAACGCCCTCTTCGAGGTCAAGGGCGTTGCTTTCCCGCGTAACCTGCGCGGACCAGTCGGCGGGAGGGGATTGCGCCGTTTTCCGGGTCACCGCCGCCTCCTTCCCGCTGTTCTGAGCATCCCCATTTGCCGGCCAGTGGTCCCTGCCGGCGCCCTACCCCAGCGGCGGCGTCCGGTGGACAAAAAGCCGCAACGGTTCGGTTCCGGTATTGCGGGTGCCGTGCTCTCCCTGGGGCGGAACGAAAAGATAATCACCGGGCTCGACGGGCTGCCATTTCCCGTTGACGTAGGTCTCGCCTTTTCCCTGGACGACAAAAATGGAATCGGCGTTCTCTTCGTGGGTATGGATGGGCGTATCGCTGCCGGGAGCGATCTCGATCAGAAACACATCGGCCTGCCCGCTTCCGGGGTTGGTGATGAATATTGCGGTCCTGACATTGTCGAACACGGGATGCTTGGTGAAAATCATTTCCCGGTGGGGGAAAAATTTCGTCTCCATGGCCGTCCTCCTTGCTGGTGGTTTATTCGGGGGCCGCCCGGATATCATGACAGGCAGTCGGGCGGCATGCTGTCGCACAGCAGCAGGTCGATTTCACTCACTTTTTTGTCGACCTGTTTCGCCGCGGCGCGGACAGCGGTGCGCAGCCCCTCTTCGATGACCGGATGATAGTAGGGCAACGTGAGCAGGGAAAAAACCGTCATGTTCTGCTGAATCGCCATGGCCAGCAGGTGGCCGAGGTGCTCCCCGGCCGGAGCCGCCATCTCCGCCCCCAGCACCGCGCCGCTCTCCCGATCGGCATACAGATGCAGCAGGCCGTGGTTGCTGTTGCTCATGCGGGCCCTGGACTGGGCGCCGAAATCGAACGCGCCGGTCACCGTCTTTTCCCGGTCCAGTTCGGCGAAACCCTTGCCGACCCTGACGATGTTGGGATCGCTGAAAGCAACAGCCAGCGGCACCCGCCTCCTGAAGCAGTGAACGGCGTCGTGGGTGGCATTGTAGCCGGCAATATGCCCTTCGTCGATGGCCTCGTGCAGCAGGGGAAGATGGTTGTTGGCGTCGCCGGCGATGAACACCGGCAGGTCGGCGATCTGCATGCTCTCCGGATTAAACGGCGGCAGGCCGTGTTCATCCAGTTCAATACCCAGGTTCTCCAGGCCGAGATCCGCTATGTTGGGGCGCCGTCCCATGGTCAGCAGCACCTTGTCGACCAGGGACTCGGTCCCGGCGACGACGATTTTCAGTTGGGCGCCGGCCTCGCCCAGTTCGGCCCGGGTGCCGAGATGCAGGTCGATTTCGCGGGAAACGGCCGCCACCGCGGCCTCGTTCACTTCCGGGTCGGTGAGGCCGCCGATGAACTGTTTTTCATCCACACCGCTCACCCGGATGTCGATGCGGCTGAGGGCCTGGGCCAGCTCAAGTCCGGACGGCCCGAGACCGATGACCGCCATGGCATCGGGCAGATCGGTCTGATAAAAGAGATCTTCGGTGGTCAGGATGCGGTCCCCGAACGCTTTCCAGGCTCCGGGGACGATCGGGCTGGACCCGGTGGCGATGATGACCCGGCCGGCGGTGATGGTTTCGCCCCCGACCTCGATGGTATTCCGGTCCCTGAAACGCGCCCGGCCGCTGATGCTTTTATCGCCCAACCGGTCGGTGGCCCGTTCCATGCCCTTGACGAATCCGTCGCGCATGCGCATGACCCGTTCAAGAACAGCCCGCCGGTTGACCCGCAGCCGCTCAACGCCCTCCATGCCGAGATCGGCCATCAGCCCGCGGCTGTAACACCCGTTTGCCGCCTCGATCAGGACCTTGGTCGGCATGCAGGCGACCCGGGCGCAACTGGTTCCATAGGGACCGGCATTTATCAGAATGAAACTGGCGGTCGCTTTCCGCACCTGGCTCAGGGCGGACAGGCCCGCACTGCCGGCGCCGATAATTGCCACATCAACGTTCCTGGCCATGCCGTCTCCTCCGGGGCAGCGCCCCGATCAATGCTCAGTTCGGTTTCGGTTCGGAAGGGTCCTTGCCGATCAGCGGGATGTGCAGCAGTTCTATTCCCTCTTCCCGCAACATTATTTCCTGGTCGGCGGTGGCTGTCCCACGGATGTTGCGCGGCTCGGAAACGCCGTACCGCATCTTCAGGGATTCTTCCGCCAGCCTGGGGCCGACATCGTCGAAGTTCTTTTCCACGAAATGGCGGACCGTGCGGAGAAACCGCACCATCGTCGCCGGGGTAATCTCCTGTTCACCTTCCGCCGGCTTGCTGGCTCTCCCGCCGCACCCGGAATAAACAGCCACCGGCGACAGAATTTTCCGAACCTTCTCCCCCCCGCAGCGCGGACAGGCTATCAGGCCCAGATCATTCTGCCGGTCGAAATCGACACGGCCTGCGAACCATCCTTCAAACTGGCAGCCGCATTTGCATTGCAAGTCAAAAACGATCATACTCCACGTCTCCAACCATCCTGAAGCCTGCTTTTCTCTATTATGCCATAAATAACCTTGTATTTAAAGGCGCTTGTCAACATACCGCCTCCTCCCTCCCCTTTCGACGGACCGGCGCGGTACAAAAAATTGTACCCTGTATGATGTTTCCTCCGCTCCTCCTAACTCCCCAATATCCGGACATGAATGGAATACTCTATCATTGTCCGCTGCCTGCTGTTGTATGCTCTATCCTGCACAATTCCCTCCGCCGGGCGGACCCCACCCCTTCCCTTCGATTTATTTTTGCCATTTAAATCAATATGTTAATAAATACTTCCGTGATTGGCACCTTCTTTGCTTCAGGTTGCCCCGAGTCAGCTGACGACGAGATTCATGTTGAGCCGAATGATGGACAGCAGGTTTCCGTCGGCCGGCTCAAGCGCTGCCCTGCGGTTGCGGAAACCCGGGAAGCACCAGCGGGGCGGACCATCTGCAAAATTTTCCCCAATTCATTTTCCACCCAATCAGAGAGAGGAGGGAGTCCAGCCATGAAGATAAAAACAGTACCTTTCCTTCTTGCCGTTGCCGGGGCGTTGCTGATCTCGGCCACAGAAGGATTCTCCTTCGGCAGCTTCGGCACAAACGTGAATACCGCCTGCAGCCCGGTTTCTCCTTATGACGGGGACTGTATGTTATGCCACGTCGGAGACTTCGGCGATCCCACTCCGGCCAAGGACGCCTATCTGGCAGGGGGCACGACATTGACTGATTTTTTCTGTCCAACCGGCCCGGCCTGCACCGACAATGACGGTGACGGGTATGCGGTGGATGGCGGTGAATGCGGACCCGTTGACTGCGACGACACGGATCCGGCCGTCAATCCGGCCGCCGCGGAAAATTGTACCGACAACTTTGATAACAACTGTAATGGCCTGATAGACGATCAGGATCCGGCGGCGGTTGGATGCCTGTCCTGCACCGACAATGACGGTGACGGGTATGCGGTGGATGGCGGTGAATGCGGACCCGTTGACTGCGATGACAATGACGGGGGAATCAACCCCGGCGCATTTGACGTGCCCAATAACGGCATAGATGAGAACTGCGACGGGGTTGACAGCGTCGATCCTTCCGACCTGGATAACGACGGTGACGGCTTTACCCCGGCGGAAGGCGACTGCGACGATACCGACAGCGAAATCAATCCCAATGCAATTGAATTCTGCACGGACGGTATTGATAACGACTGCAACGGGCTGATTGACGCCCAGGATCCCAACGGGGTTGATTGTCCGCAAACCTGCACCGACAACGATGGCGACGGCTATGCCGTCGAGGGAGGCGAATGCGGCCCTGTTGATTGCAACGACGCCGATCCGGACATCAATCCCGGCATGACGGAGACCTGTGACGATATCGATAATGATTGTGACGGCGAAATTGACGAGGGCTGCGACACGGCCTGCCCTGATGCCGATAACGACGGTTATCGGGACGCTGCCTGCGGCGGGACCGACTGCAATGACAATGATCCGACGATCAATCCCGGTGCGGCCGAAATCTGCGGCAACTCCGTTGATGAAAACTGCAACGGCTTAAGCGACGATACCTGCCTGACCTGCCCGGACGGAACCCTGCTTGTCATCAAAAAAGCGAAATACATCGCCGAAGCCGACATGCTGCAGATCAAGGGGCGGGCAACGGTCGGAACCACCGTCACCGTCATGGACGCCAGCACGGGTGAAGTCCTGGCCGAAGGAATCAAGGTCAAGGGCGGTAAATGGAAAGCCAAAATCAAAAACATCGGCGGCGCACCCGGACATGTCACGGCCACAACCTCCAACGGCTGTGCAGTGGACCGGGAAGTTGAAGCCGCCGGGAAAAATCATCCCAAGGATGACGATGATGAATATGAAGAGGATGAACACCATGACCGTCGGGCCAAGAAACAACACATGCCAGAATAACTGACCCCCCCCCGTTTCATACCCCGCCCCAACGAGGGAGGGCCGGACGGCCCTCCCTCGCCTTTTCCTGGTGCTGCCGGCCGGGATTTATGCTTCCTCATCATAAACAGCTTCCTTTTTGCCGCACCTTTCTTGTATAATTTTTTAAATTGCGAGGGAAATAAATGCCCTTTTCATTCCTCCCCATGACACTTTTCTGAAAACGGACCGTATGCCGATGCATGATCCTTTTCCATCGGGCCGGAAGCTCTTCGGCCTCCTGTCGTCTCCGGCGGACGGATTCTTTTCCCTAAATATCCCCGGTTCTCCCTGTTCCCCTTGCCGACCGCCCGCTGAACGAGCAAAATGATCTTCCGCAATCTCCGCATAATTTTCCGCATAGGCCTGGTCATTGCCTTCTTCTGCTTTCTGATGGTTTCCCTCGGCGTTCTGCAGTATTTCAGCTTGAAGATGATCAACACCAGGCTGGAACAGTTGGTGTATCATACCTACGTCAAAACGGAACTGGCGCAGGACATGCGCTTTCTGGCCCGGCACAAGGCGGTCCTGATCCGCAATGTTCTTCTCGTTGAAGATAAGGAGGAAAAGGAATTTGAACTGCAGCGCATCCGCACGGAAGAACAGGAGTACAACGAAACCCTGACCCGGCTCACTGCCCTGCTGGAGGACGGCGACGAGAAAGCCCTCCTGGAAAAAATCGTAGCCGGGCAGAACGAAACCCAACTGCTCTGGGACCAGGTCATCGAGCTGGGCATGAACGGCCGGGCGGCCGAAGGGATGCGGCTTTTGGTCGACGAAGTCCGCAGCCGGCAATGGGGCTGGCTGGACAGCCTCAACGACATGGTGGAACTGCAGAGCGCCTATGCCAGGGAGAATTACCTGCAGGCCATGGCTTCGTCCTCCAGGACCGTGAAAATTCTCGTCCTGCTGAACCTCCTGGCCTTAGCCCTCGGGCTGTTCTTTGCCATCGCCGTCAGCCGCAGCATAACCAGACCGCTGTCGGATTTTACCGCCAAAGTAGAGAAAATCGCCCAGGGAGACCTGTCCGTCCAGGTCCTGTACGACAGAAAAGACGAAATCGGCCTCCTCGGCGAAAACATCAACCGCATGGTGGCGCTGCGCAAAAAATACGAGGAGGAGTTGGAGGCCTACCGGCTGCACCTTGAAGAACTGGTTGACCAGCGGACCGGGGAACTCGACCGGCAGCGGGAACGGTTCATTTCCCTGCTCATCCACGATCTCAAGGGCTCCATCACCCCTGTTCTCGGTTTTACCAGGCGGCTGAAGGAGGGCAAGGCCGGGACCCCCGAAAACACCCTCGCCTACCTGGAGACCATTGAAAAATCCGCGCTGCAGCTCCTCGAAACAATAGAGAAGACTTCAACGGACCTGCGGGACAAGTCGGCCCTCGATGAATTTCATCCCCAGCAGCTGGACCTGATCAACCTGACCCGCACCATCGCCACCGGCTTCTTCCCCAAAATCGACGAGAAGCGGCTTACGATCTCCATCAATAATCTCCAGCGGGACGACTGGGACCAACTCAGCCCCCTCATGATCACGGGCGATCCCGCCCAGCTCAGGACCATGATCGAAAATCTGCTCGGCAATGCGATCAAATATGCCAGGCAGGTGATTCAGGTGGAAATGGAGCAGACGGAGGATGCGGCACTCCTCGCCGTCTCCGATGACGGTCCCGGCATTGCCGAGGAATATCAGAAGAAAATTTTTGAACAGTATTTCCAGGTTCCCGGCAGTCAGAAAGGCACGGGCATCGGCTTATTCAGTGTTCAGAAGGTGGTGGAGCAGCACCGGGGAACCATTGATGTCCATTCCCGGCCCGGCCAAGGGGCCTGTTTCATAGTCCGGCTCCCGGTCCGGGCGGCGACTTCCACGGCCTGACGGGACGGCGGAACGACCCGCGGCCGGTGGTGAGTTCACCGGCCACCCCTTCCGAGGCCGTAGTCCGCAATTTTTTTTCGCAGGGTCGTCGGGGAAATTTCAAGAATCCGGGCGGTCCGGGTGATGTTCCAGTCGTTCTCCTCCAGACTTTTTTTTATCTGAACCTTCTCGGCATGCGCCAGGGTCACCGGAACCGCCTCCTCTTCCTGCTCTGACCTGGGAGAAGGGAGAATGCGCAGATCATCGGCCCCCAGGGTCCGCCCCTTGGCCAGGGCGCAGGCGTTCATCAGCACATTTTCCAACTCCCGGATATTGCCGGGCCAGTCGTACCCCATCAGCCATTCCATGGCATCCCGATCCACGCCCACCGGTGCTATTCGCAGTTTGCTGCTGATCCTGGCCAGCAGGTACTCAACCAGGAGCGGGATATCGCTCATCCGTTCACGCAGGGGAGGCAGACGCACTCTCGCCACCGACAGCCGGTAAAAAAGATCTTCCCGGAATGTCTCCTGGGCGATCAACTGGCGCAGATCCTTGTTGGTCGCCGCAACGATGCGGGCCCTGAACGGAATCGACTCCAAACCTCCCACCCGGACGAACTCCTCTTCCTGCAGAACCCGCAGAAGCTTGCCCTGCAGGTCAAAGGGCATATCGCCGATCTCGTCGAGAAAAACGGTCCCGCCGGCCGCGTGCTCGAGCTTGCCGGTTTTCCGTTTGTCCGCCCCGGTAAACGAACCCTTTTCATGACCGAAAAACTCGCTTTCCAGCAAAGTGGGCACCACCGCCGAACAGTTGACCGCCACAAACGGCTGTCCGGGAGCACCGGCCTCGTGCAGAATGCGGGCCGCCAACTCTTTGCCTGTGCCGCTCTCGCCCTGTATCAGTACCGTCACCCGGTTGCGGGCCAGAAGTCCCAGTTGTTTATGGATTTCGATGATGGCGGGATGATCCCCGATCATCTCCCACTCGGCGACATTCAGTTTTGCGGCATCCGGTCCTGCCCCCTGCTGCTTCTTCCTGCCGATGAACAGCATTACCTTGGCGAGCAGGGCAGCCAGGTCATCGAGATCAAGGGGTTTTTTCAGATAATCATAGGCACCCTGGAGCATGGCCTCAACAACCTGCCTGTTGTTGGGCTCACCGGTCATGATGACGACCGTATGGCCGTTTTCCACCAGGAAGGGCAGGAGTTCCAGGCCGCTCTGGTCGGGAAGATTGAGATCCAGCAGGACCAGGTCCGGCTGGAACGAGCAGGCCAGTTCCCTGGCTTCGGCGGCACTGTAGGCCGAGCCGGTTTTATACCGCGCGGAACCGAGCTGCAGCTCCAGGGACCGGCAGAGGGCATGGTCATCATCAACAATAAGAATGGTATTCATGCTGCAAATTCAGTGGGCGGCAAATGGATGGTAAAGACAGAACCCCGTGTGACATTTTTTTCAGCAAATACCGTGCCACCGTGCTGCTCGACAATTTTCCGGACATTGGTCAACCCCAGGCCGGTCCCTTGCCGGCGGGTGGTGAAAAAAGGCTGGAACAGCCTCTCACGGTGCCGTTCCTGAATTCCCGGTCCTTCATCGGCGACCTGGATCGCGAACCAGGGCTTTCCGCCTTCCATTTTCCTGGCGGAAAGGGTTATCCTGCCGCCCGGGGGCGAAAACTGGATGGCGTTGTCAACCAGGCCGGTCAGGGCGCGAACCATGAGTTCGCGGTCCATGAACAGCTCGACGTCCCCCAGTTGGTCATCAATATCCAGGGTCAGTCCCTTTTCCCTGACATTCCGGCCGATGGCCTGCTCAACCTCCCCGCATAACCGGGCAAAAGAGAGTTTTTCCGGTTTCAGCGTCAGGGGCTTGCTGTAATGCAACAGTTCGTTGAGCATCGTTTCCAGGCGCTGCAACTGCTGCAGGGAGATCTCCGCCAATTCCGAATGGACCGGGTCGCCGGCCACTTTTTTGCGCAAGGCCTGCAGGTTGATCCTGATCGAGGACAACGGGCTCTTCATTTCATGAGCCATGCCGGAGCTTAATTCGCCGACCGCGGCCAGGGACGCGGTATTGATCACCAGCCGCTGACTGACTTCAATTCGATCCAGCATCTGGTTGAAGGCCTCCCCCACTTCCTGCGTCTCCCTGTCCGCAAAGGCGGGCGCCCGCTCCTTGTAGTTCCCCGATGAAATATCCTTGGCCACCTGGGCGAGTTGACGGAGGGAGAGAGACAGGCTCCTCGAACTGAACATCGAAATGAAAAAGACGATGACCAGAGTGAACAGACCTATAACGATGGCACTCAGGGCGAGATGGCGGGGGAGGCGAAAAACTTCCGCCTCGTCGACCTCCGCCACCAGAAACATGTCTATCTGCGGAAACCGGGCGGAAACGCCCAGGACGGGCACGCCCCGCCAGTCCAGGTAGCGCAGGACAGACGTGCCCGGCTCGGAGAGCAGCCCGGCCGAACCTGTGCCTTTTTTGCCCAGGAGTTCTGAAGAGCCCCGCGGGGGGGCAATGTAGCGCCCGTTCCTTGACAGGACATAGATCTTCCCGGTTTCTCCAAGCCCGCTGTCGTCCTGTGTCAGCCTGGACGCCAGCCGGTACAGGTCGAGAACGCCGACAATGTATACTCTGGAGCCGCTGTTGGCAAAGGACTGGCCGACCTGGGCAATAACCTCGTTCCCGGTAAAGTCCAGTTCATCGGCGACAATCAGGTCGTTGCTGCCCTCCAGACGTTCCCGCAAGGCCGGTGGGGGATTGAGAATGTCATCGGTGATCTTGGACGCCGCGATAATTTCCCAGTCGTCATTGTAGATGAATATTGATTTATAGTAATTCTCACGGCTGCGAAGGGCGTCGAGCACATGGCAGAGAGGTGTGTTCTGGTCCGGCGGAGGCTGATGGCTCTGACAGAGCGTCCTGATGCAGTGCGACGAACTGGCGGTGAAAAAATCTTCCTGCAGCCCTTCGAAAATTCTGGTCGAGCCGCTGTACCGTGATTCCAGCACGGCAACCAGGTGTTCCTTTTCTCCCTCCTCGATCTCCCGCACGATCCAGAAATATCCCTGGACGGCCATGGCCAGGAGAGGAACCAGGCCGACAAAAGCCATCCACCAGAATATCCGTTGGGCAAGACTCTTCGGCTTCATAGTACAGGTGCCCTTGCGGGAAACCGACAGTTTTTGCTCATCCAAATCAACCGAACAGGAGATGACTTGTCCGACCGATTTTTTCCGCTGAACAAAAAAAGCGATATGATCGCCCATCCATCATTAACCCGGGATGACCGGGAGGATAAGAATCATTATATGATAAATTGGAATAAATTGCAGTATAAGGATTTTTGAACCCGGGAGGCCGGAAGGCCATAAATTCGAAATGCGCCATGATTGCGCGGGGGTTCCTCAAAATGCATCTGCCCGGCCGCGGATAGAGGCCGGGCAGATGCTTATTGCCGTTCCCGATTGTCTCCTACCGCAACCCGGGAATCTGATAGGTATGAATGTAGTCAATCACCCCTAAGTCATCATCCGCCATCGCCGTGAATCCGGTGATATCGCTGCCGCTGAAAGGTTCCGAACCGAATACGGTGCTGAAAATGTTCATATCGGTTTCCCGCCAGTTCAGAGGATCAGCCTGCTGCACCAGCACGGTCACCTCACCGTCATAGGTCGCTGGAGTTCCGCTGCCGGCCGGCGACTCCACATTACCACGGTTTGCGAACGTATTTCCCCGTTGGTATTGATTCATGTGCGCCCCGAAATTGAAATAAATGGGGTTTTTGGAATAATCAACGGCACCGGGGACCGGTTCCTGGTTTTCGTCATATTCGCTGTAGCCGACGACCATGTTGATGCCCATGATGGAATTGAGATAAACAATCTTGTCGATGTTCAATACCCCGGTCTTGTCCGCCGCAGCGGCCAGGAAGGAGGCACTGAACGGGAAATCCTCCCCGGCGCAGACATCACCTTCAGCCTGCTCGACTATCCCGGTCCACTGTTCACAGACGATGTCCGCCGAACAGGGGTCCGTCTGGACGACCAATCCGCCCTCCGCGTCGCGGTACGTATAGTAGGTCACGATATTGGACGCGTCAACCAGGTGGCCGAGACCGAAACTCTGCAGATGGGCGATGTCGATGGTGGGCCGCAGGGCCTGGGACGGACCGTCTTCCAGTTCGAGCAGCTTCCACAGCGGGATACCGCCCTGAATTGAATTGTCAATGGGGGTTCTGTCCACTCCGGCGGTAATCAGGTGGCCGTCCTTCATCAGCTTGAGATACAAGGCCAGGTTTTCCTTGGGCGAGTCGATGGCCTTGGTTACCTCCCCGATCAGTAACGGCGTCCCGTCAGGATTGGTGAGGAACTCATCATAGACGTCGGTGGTCAGCAGCAGCCGGCCCGAGGCATCGAGCACAATGTTTTTGGCCCGGTTGATCGCCATGACGGCCTCGTCAAATGAGGCGTCGAGAACCGCCTGGGGCGCCCGCCCCAGGTTGAGCCTGCCGAAGGAGACCTCCTGGATCAGGTCGGGATAGGAGATGTCCGTGTAGTAGGTCACCCCGTTCCAGGTTTCCCCGGCGGCGATGAAGATGTCGGGCGCGACCTCGCATTCGGTGCGCTCCCAGGTCGCATCATAGGTCATGATGATGGGAAGGAGATTGTCGGAGAGCCCGGTTTTGGAGGAAATATCCCCCCACTGCTCGAAATTGGCCACCGGCTGCACGCACTGGCTCGGATAGGGCGCCGGATAGTAGATGGTGCCGGTCACGGGATTGGGGATGTATTCCCCGGTTTCCTCATCGATAATGGTGTAGCTGGCAAATTCCTCTGACAACTTCGGCTCCCCGCCCACGGCCGGGGCGGTGGTCCAGGCCTGCTGCGGAACATCATAATAAACAATGCCCGTTGCCGGATCGGTCCACTCACCCGTGGTCATGATCGGATCGCCGTTGGCGTCCACGGCCGGCACATTTTTGCTCCCACCGCCCAGATAGCGCAGGATGACAAAGAGGTCCCCGTACAGGCTTCCGGTTGTCGCATCCGTTCCGGGCTCTTCAATCGGCGTGCCGCCTCCTTCCTCTCCGCCACCTCCGCCTTTAAAGTCTCCGTCCCCTCCCATGTAGCCGTTTCCCGCTCCCGCGGCGGAAGCGATGGAAAAAACAAACAGCAATACAAATAGACATTTTGTTCCGTACATATGTGCCCCCTCCAATACTTCATTTCTCCTTATGCCGGATGACGCAATACGCCAAAACGGCGACTCTTCGTGGCAACTGTATTTTTGTCCCGTTCACCTCCTGTTTGAGCCTTTGTCCATGGTTATCCGTCGGGAGAAGCAGTATCGGCATTTTTGACGGGATGTGTATTCCGCTCACCGCTCAGACCGGAACGGCATCCGCTGTTCCCCTGACAGGGTCTGACAACACCTCCTGTCAACACAACTTCTTTTGATTCTTTGTAAACATCAAGAAATATGCCAAAGGGAAAAATTCCCAAATTTCCGGAAAAACAACGGCCTGACACGGATGATGCGCCGGGACCGGCACCCTCACCAACCGGCTGAGAGCCGGGATTCGGCGGCGGGAATTGCGTTGGCAAAAATGGCCGTCATTGTCTGCTGATTCTTCTCCGGATCACAACCCGGACAAAAGGGCAGCCATCCCTGACCCGCCAGTTTCTGTCGAGAAAGTCACCAGAAACTGGCGGGTCAAGACAAACCCCCATACCAGGTACGGCGCAATTGCCGGAGGGAAATAAAAGTTGAACAGGCTTGCGGCTGTATGCCGGAGACAGAGACGTTGAATACGCCTCCTTGCAAGTGAGAGGGGTCGGGGCGCTCTTCGCTCCAGGTAAAGCAAAAGTCAGCAAAAGCGCTGAAAATATACCGGCCTTGACCGGCAAGGTCCCTTCCGCGGGACAGACAAGGGGGTATGGAGGTCCGTGGCTCAGTGGGCCTTCAGTCCCTCTTTTTCAATCAGTTCAATGCCGTACTCGACGGCAATGGCATAGGATATATTGGTATTGGCTGCGACCGTTTTGCTGCCGTCGGTGTATTCGCGGGAGGCCTCCAGCGGGTCGAAACGCCCGTTGATGATGCCGACGACCAGGCCGTCGGCGACGCTGATCAGCGGACCGCCGCGGTCTCCGTCGTGCACCATGGTGTCGAACAGCAGCAGTCGGCTCTGATTGTTGGAAAGCACCTTGGCCGAGATAACGGCGCCCATGGCCACCAGGGTGTGCAGGGTCTGGTGGCCGAAGGAATAGCCCATGGTCATGACGCTGCCGCCCAGGCACATGTTTTCCGCCGTGCCGAGAAAATGATCAGGCAGGCGCATCTCCATGGGCTGGTCGATCCTGAGCAGGGCGACATCCCGGTCCGGATTGCGCTGGACGATGCGCACCGGCAGCGTGGTCACCCGTTTCTGACTGACGGGGGTAAAATCAGCGCCCTGATCGCCGGGCACCACCAGCAGTTTTCCTTCCCTGGGCAGGATGTGCGCGACGGTGAGCAGATAGCCCGCCTCGTGGACGAGAAAGGCCGTGCCGAGAAAATGCACGGCCTCACCCTGCTGCCGCATCACCATCATACAGCCGCCGCTGAATTTCAGGCAGATCGTCTGTAACATGCTTCCTCCGGTACTTTTAGCGCCCTTTCCTTTTCAAAATCAGGAACGGCAGGGTTTGTCGATCCCTATTTCAGTCCTTCCAACCACCCGGCGACCCGTTCCTCGTGGGTGCGCATCCAGCGCAGCGCTTTTTCGTACGGGTACAGGCCCTGGTCCGCCTGGTTCCATACCATGAACGTTGCCGCTTCCTCCGGGGTCCAGGCAAAACGGTCCAGGAAGGCATGCACAACGGGCATGTCCTCCCTGAGCCCCGGCCGCACCATGGTGTGAATCGATTCAAAACCGCTGAAGATCCGCTTCGGATCGTCCAGGAAGCGCAGGCTCCAGCGGGCAAACATCCAGTGCGGGGTCCAGCCGGTGACCACGATCCATTCCTGGTGGCGGATGGCCCTGGACAGCTCGGCGGTCATCGACTCCTCGCTGCCTTCGATCAACCGGTAGTCAAGCAGGCCATAGGCCGCCAGCGCCTCCCGCGTGCGCTGCATGATGCCCGCTCCCGGGTCGATGCCGACGATCCGGCCCCGGAATTCAGCCCCGTACCTGCCCAGGTCCGCAATGGATTCGGCCCTGATATAGGGACGAACCCGTCGTCCCTGGGGATCGGTCTGCCGCCCCACACCGACATCGGGGACCACCAGGCCGATGCGCGCCCCCTCCAGGTTGGGGCCGAGATCAACCATCTGCCCGCCGTAGCGGTCGAAATACTCCGCATGGGTGACCGGCAGCCAGGCCGAAAGCATGGCGTCCGCGCGCCCTTCGGCCACGGCCCTCCACATATCCTCGGCCTCCATGCGCTGCAGGACAACCCGGCAGCCGAGTTTCTCCTGCAGCACCGCCTGTGCGACGTGGGCCCCGGCAACCGAGGATGACCAATCCGTGTAGGCCAGGTTCACCACCAACCGGTCCCGGCCCACGGCCGGATCTCCGGTGAACAGGACGAGCGCCGGCAGCAAAAGAAAGACAATGATCCGAATCAGGGAATGCACACGGTACCTCCTTGGAAAGCAAGGGCCATTACCAGAAACGACGGCGTCCATACGTCGGCAGCTTTTCCGTCGGACGGGCGCGGCGCTCCACGGTTTTGGCATCTCCGGTAAAAATCTCAAAGGTCTGCCCCTCCTTGTACTCGGCCAGGCCCTTGTGCAGGGCAAAACACATCCCGAGCAACACCAGCGAAAAAGGCAGGCCGGTTGAAATCGCCGCCGTCTGCAGGGCGACCAGGCCGCCGCCGAGCAGCAGGACGGCCGCCACGACACCCTCCAGGATGGCCCAGAACAGCCGCTGGATGACCGGCGGCTCCGGGTTGCCGCCGGCCGTTATAATGTCGATGACCAGGGAGCCGGAGTCCGACGAGGTGACAAAAAAGGTTGTCACCACCAGGATCGCCAGAAGCGAACTGAGCGTCCCCAGGGGATAGTGTTCCAGCAGCTTGAACAGGGAGACGGGGATGTTCTCCTGCACCGCCCTGGCGATATCGCCGGCCCCGAACATTTCGATATTGATGGCGCTGTTGCCGAAAACGGTGATCCAGATGAAAGTAATCATGGTCGGGACAAACAGCACCCCCTTAATGAATTCCGCGATGGTGCGCCCGTAGGAGACCCGGGCGATGAACATGCCGACAAAGGGCGACCAGGAAATCCACCAGCCCCAGTAAAAAACAGTCCACCCCTGCTGCCAGTCCGTGGCCTCGTAGGTTTCGTTCCAGGTTGCCAGCTGCGGCAGATTCTGCAGGTAGAAGCCGATGTTTTCGAGCAGGGCCTTCATGATGAAGAGCGTCGGCCCCAGCAGCAGCACGAAGATCATCAGGCCGGCGGCAAAAACAATATTCAGTTGGCTGAGAAGCTTGATGCCCGCATCGATGCCCCGCACCACCGACCAGGTGGCCACCGCGGTAATAAGGGCGATCAGCGTCACCTGGACCCCGATGCTCTGGGGAATGCCGAAAAGATGGTTGAGCCCGGCATTGACCTGCTGCACACCCAGTCCCAGCGAGGTTGCCACGCCGAACAGGGTGGCGACCGTCGCCATGATGTCGATGATGTTGCCGATGGGGCCGTAAATCCTTTCACCGATCAGAGGATAGAAAACAGAGCGGATCGACAGGGGCAGCCCCTTGTTGAAGGAGAAAAAGGCCAGCGACAGTCCGACGATGGCGTAGACGGCCCACGGATGCAGCCCCCAGTGCAGGAAGGTAAGGTCCATGGATACCCGCGCCGCCTCGGCGGTGCCTGGCTCCACCAGGGGTGAGGCGACAAAGTGAAACATCGGTTCGGCCACCCCGTAAAAGAGGAGGCCGATCCCCATGCCGGCGGAAAAGAGCATGGAAAACCAGCCGATGGTGGAATATTCCGGCACCGCCTCCGCCCCGCCGAGGCGGATCGTCCCGAAGCGTCCGAGCAGCAGCGAAACAACATACACGAGGATGATGTTCATGGTCCAGACGAAAAACCATCCCGCGTAGGTGGCGATCAAGGTCTGGAGCCTGGAAAAAAAGTTGTCAACGTAGTTGTGAAAAACCAGCGTCAGGAGAACGAACAGCAGGATAAGTCCGCCCGAAGTAAAAAAAACCCATGGATGAACGTCGATGTGATACCAGTGCTTTTTATCGGCTGCGGCCGGATCATCGATCATGAAATACACCCCATGCAAGTCGGAATCTTCATTTGAAACAACATATTATATGATACTCCTCTCGAATGAAATTGCAAGTTCGGCAACAATTCCTATTCTCTTAAAAGAACAGGAAATTCATGACGGATGGCCTGCGCAATATGCAAACATGAGCCGCTTTCCCTTGACGCACTTCACTCAACCGACTAAATTTGGCCATTCGATTGAATTTAATTTGCGGGGCAACGCGTTGGCGACCTACGAAACCAGCAGAAAAACCAGGGCGGCATTGATCCATGCCGCCGGACAGCTTGCGGCGGAAAAGGGCTTCGCCTCGGTGTCGATCCGAGCCATCGCCCGCCGGGCCGGGGTCAATGCCGGCAGCATCCACTATCACTTCGGCGGCAAGGACAAACTGTTTGAGGCCGTTGTCCAGGAGGTGATGCAGGCCTGGAAAGACCATCCGGTCATCGATCTGCTGCAGCAGCACGATACCGCAACCCCCTTGGGGCAAGCACAGGTCATCCGCGCCATTGTCCATCGCAATATCTTTCTGCTCTTCAGCCGGGAGCTGCCCGACTGGCATTGCCGGGTGGTCTTCCAGGTCATGCGCAACGAGGGTCCGCTGCGGGAAATCTTCAGAAGGGAATTGCTGATTCCCACCCATGCCGCCCTCAGGGAATTATTCCGGCGCATCGATCCGGCCATGGACGACAGCGAGGCCTTTCTCCGCGATCTGATCATGAATACGCCGATATTTTTTCATGCCGACCGCATGGACCTCATCCTGGCCGATCTGCACGAAAAGCGGTACGAAAATCAATATCTGCGGAAAATGGAGGACCTCATCGTGCTGCAAACGCAACTGGCCCTCGGCCTACCACCCTGTTGACTGCCGAAGCCACCAATTCCTTGAGGATGCAAGACAACCGCATGAAGCCCCCGCATCGTCTCTCCCGCAGAACAGGCCTTGCCTTACCGTGGTGTGGGAAGAAAAAATCCCCCCTGACCGGAGAGGTGTTCACCCGGCTGATGATTTTTGCCGTCCTGACCCTTACCGGCTGCGCTGCTGTCGGTCCCGACTATGTGCCGCCGGAAAGCAGCGCGCCGCCCGACTGGCACACCGGCCTCAGACAGGGATTATCGGGTGAAAGCATGGAGACCAGGCAGATGGCCCGCTGGTGGTCGACCCTGGAGGATCCGGTCCTGAGCCGGCTCATCGAACAGGCCGTCAGCAACAATCTCGATCTGAAGCAGGCCATGGCCAGGGTGCGCGAGGCCCGTGCCCGGCTCGGCATCAGTGAATCGGGACTGTTCCCCGTCCTTGATGCGGGCGGATCGGCAAGCAGGAGCAAATCCAGTGAAAACAGCGGCAGCGGGGCGACCCGCAGCTTCTACGCCGTCGGTTTTGACGCGGGGTGGGAGGTGGATATCTTCGGTGGCGTGCGGCGTTCGGTGGAAGCAGCCGAGGCGGACCTGGACGCCGGCAGGGAGGACCTGCGGGACGTGATGGTAACGCTGACGGCGGAGGTTGGCCTGAATTACCTTGATGTCCGCACCACGCAGCAACGACTGATTGCAGCGGAAAAAAACCTTGCCGTTCAACAGGAATCATACCACTTCATCGACTGGCGTTACCAGGCAGGCCTGAGCAATGTCCTGGAACTGCAGCAGGCCCGGTACAATCTGGAAAACACCCGGGCGCAGATACCCAGCCTGCGAAGCGCGCTGGAAGAGGCAAAAAACCGACTGGCCGTGCTGACCGGGGCTATCCCCGGCACCATTCATGAACTGCTGGCGGACGCACGTCCCGTTCCCGGACTGCCGCCAACGGTGGCCGTCGGGGTGCCCGCGGAAACCCTCCGGCAGCGGCCGGACATCCGCGGCGCCGAGCGCCGTCTCGCCGCCCAGACCGCCCGCATCGGGGCTGCCACCGCCGATCTCTACCCCCGGTTCCGGTTGAGCGGCTCCATCGGGCTGGAATCCCTCTCCTCAACGGATCTGTTCAAATCGGGCAGCGACGCCTGGAGCATAGTCCCCGCTGTTTCCTGGAATATTTTCGATGCCGGGGCCATCCGTCGGAACGTTGAAGTGCAGACGGCCGTTCAGGAACAGTTCCTGCTTGCCTACGAGGCGGCAATACTTGGCGCTCTCGAAGAAGTGGAAAATGCGCTTACCGCCTATGCCGAGGAGCAGTTCCGCCGGGAGCACCTGGCCGCGGCGGTCGAAGCGGCCCGCCTGGCAGAAGAACTTGCCGAGCAGCAGTACAGTGTCGGCCTCACCGACTTCACCACCGTCCTGGACGCGCAGCGGTCCCTCCTTTCCTTCGAGGATCAACTGGCCCAGAGCGAGGGCACCGTGACCGCCAACCTGGTTCGCCTCTACAAGGCCCTTGGCGGAGGGTGGAGTTCACTTGCAGAAGAATAATTCCCTAAAGGATGGTAACGTATGACCGGCCCCCATAAACAAGACGATTCTGACGTGCAGCGGACATTGTCCCTGGAGCCGCACCGGAAGAGAAGCAGGTATCTGAAGCATCTGCTCCTCTGGCCTGCGGTCCTCCTGGCAGTCGTCTTTCTCCTTTTCCAGTGGCAGGGGGGAAGAAAAGGCACGGCAGTCGAGTACCGCACCGTGAAGGCGCAGCGCGGCGACCTCACCGTCACCGTCACCGCCACCGGCAACCTGAAGGCGACCAACCAGGTGGATGTCGGCACCGAGGTTTCCGGGACCGTAGAATCCGTGGCCGTCGACTATAATGACGTGGTCAAGGCCGGGCAGGTGCTGGCGCGCCTCGATACCACCCTGCTCGAAGCCCAGGTGAGCCAGTCCAGGGCCGCGGTGGAATCCGCCCGGGCCAACCTGCGGCAGGCCGAGGCTGAAGTCATGGAAGCCAGACTTGAATTGATACGTTTTACCCGGGTCAGGGAACTCAGCGGCGGTAAAATTCCTTCCCAGCAGGATTTCGACCAGGCGGAAACTGCTCTCAAACGCGCCCTGGCCAACGAGGCCATGGCAGAGGCTAATATCGCCCAGGCGGAGGCCAAGCTGCGGCTCGACCAGACCAACCTGGAAAAAGCCATTATCCTGTCGCCCATCGATGGCGTGGTCCTTGCCCGCACCGTCGAGCCCGGCCAGACCGTGGCCGCCTCCCTGCAGGCCCCGGTACTCTTCACCCTGGCCGAGGACCTGACCAAAATGGAACTCCATGTTGACGTCGATGAAGCCGATGTCGGCCAGGTCCGGGACGGACAGCAGGCCACCTTTACGGTGGATGCCTACCCGAACCGGACCTATCCCGCCCACATCATCCAGGTACGGTTCGGCTCGCAGACCACCGACGGCGTGGTGACCTACCCGACGGTCCTCAACGTGGACAATTCCGATCTCTCCCTGCGGCCCGGCATGACCGCCACGGCGGATATCGTGGTCAACCAGATCAATGACGCCCTGCTGGTGCCCAACGCCGCTCTGCGTTTCGTCCCGCCGGCGCCGGAGGAAGAGGCAAGCGTGAACGCTTCGGGCGGCAGCCTGATCAGCAAACTTTTTCCCCGCCCCAGCCGGCCCCGCCAGCAGCAGAGAAACACCGGAATCGGGGCCGGCAAGGCCCAGCAGGTATGGACCCTGCGCAACAGCGAGCCCGTCGCCGTTCCAGTCACCATCGGCGCCACCAGCGGCATAATGACCGAAATTGTCGAAGGAGAGGTTGCCCCGGGCATGGAGTTGATCATCGAGTCGATCAGCAGGAAGAAATGATCATGTCGGCCCGGACACGAACAGAACGCCCCCCCCTGGTGGAGCTGCAGGGCGTCACCAAGGTCTACGGCAGCGGCATGGCCGCCATGCCGGCCCTGCGCGGGGTTGATCTGCGCATCGCCGAGGGGGAGTTTACCGCGGTCATGGGGCCGAGCGGCTCCGGCAAATCGACCTGCATGAACATCCTCGGTTGCCTCGACACCCCCACCGGCGGCAACTACCTGTTCAAAAACATCAACGTCAGCGGGCTGACGCGCAATCAGCGGGCACTCCTGCGCCGCCACCATCTGGGGTTCGTCTTCCAGGGGTACAACCTGCTGAACCGCACCTCGGCCCTGGAAAATGTCGAACTGCCCCTGATCTACCGGGGCGTCAAGGCCCGCGAGCGCCATCACCGGGCAGCCGAGGCCCTGGCCGCCGTAGGCCTGTCCGGCTGGGAGCACCATACTCCGGGCGAGCTCTCCGGCGGGCAGCAGCAGCGGGTGGCCATCGCCCGGGCCATTGTCACCGAACCGGCCCTGCTCCTGGCCGACGAACCGACCGGCAACCTGGACACGGCCCGCAGCATCGAGATCATGGAACTGCTTACCTCCTTCAACCGGGAACTGGGCATCACCATCGTCATGGTCACCCATGAGGAGGAAATGGCCAGGTACGCGGAACGGGAAATACTGTTCCGGGACGGGCTGGTGGAGTCCATCAGCACAAACGGAGGCGGAGACTGATGCTCACCAATTCCCTGCTCCTGGCCCTGCGGGAAATCCGCCGCAATGTCCTGCGCTCATTCCTGACCATTCTCGGTATCGTCATCGGCGTGGCCGCGGTCATTGTCATGGTGACCATCGGCAGCGGGGCCACGGCCCAGGTCACCGAGCAGATTGCCAGCCTGGGCAGCAACCTGCTGATGATCCGGGTCGGCCAGCGCATGGGCCCGGGATCGGCCGCGGGCGCACCGCCCTTCAACTCCGCCGACGTCGAGGCGCTCGCCAGGGAGATCCCCGCCATCACCGCGGTTGCGCCCTCTGCCACCCGGAGGCTCACCGCGGTGTACGGCAACGCCAACTGGGCCACCTCGGTCACCGGCGTCGACAACCAGTTTTTCATCGTTCGCAACTGGACCATCGGGTCCGGCCGTCAATTCCTGGATACCGAACTGCGGGCCGGCAAGGCGGTCTGTGTTATCGGGGGCACGGTGGCCAAGGAATTGTTCGGCCAACAGGACCCCCTGCACAGCAATATCCGCCTGGACAACATGTCCTGCGAGGTCATCGGCGTCCTGGAGGCCAAGGGCCAGTCCACTTTCGGCTCCGACCAGGATGACCTGGTCCTGGTGCCGCTGCGCACTTTTCAGCGGCGGATCGCCGGCAACCAGGACATCAGCCTGATCCAGGTCTCGGTGGCCGAGGGCAGGTCGACGGACAAAGCCAAAAGCGATATCGAGTACCTGATGCGGGAGCGGCGCCACATCTCGGGATCGAAAAGCGATGACTTCCAGGTCATGGATATGAAGGAAATCACCAGGATGCTCACCGGCACCACCCAGATTCTGACCACTCTGCTGGGGGCCGTGGCCGCGGTCAGCCTGCTGGTGGGGGGCATCGGCATCATGAACATCATGCTGGTCTCGGTGACCGAGCGCACCAGGGAAATCGGCATCCGCCTGGCCATCGGCGCCCTGGAGCGGGAAGTGCTGCTGCAGTTCCTCGTGGAAGCGGTCGTGCTCTCCTCCTTTGGCGGCATGATCGGCATTCTCCTCGCCCTGTCCGCCTCGTTCGGCCTTGCCCAAATGCTGCACATTCCCTTTATCATCAACCCGGGCATAATGATCGTGGCCTTTCTCTTTTCCGCCGCCGTGGGGATCATTTTCGGTTATTTCCCGGCCAGGAAGGCGGCACAGCTCGATCCCATCGACGCCCTGCGGCATGAATAGTAAAAAAAGTTGGCAGTTGGCAGTCGGCAG
>Ga0209163_1000581_pt1 | contig 62624 bp, 51 predicted proteins | sample MTBAKSrepl2MetaG_FD_187457 | JGI IMG/M metagenome (GOLD analysis project Ga0209163, IMG submission 187457) | Enrichment culture microbial communities om Arthur Kill intertidal strait, New Jersey, USA, that are MTBE-degrading - MTBE-AKS2 (Arthur... | ecosystem: Environmental > Aquatic > Marine >...
TGACGAAGATCTCTCCGTCGTAAACGTCAAAGGTGACCTCGCTCAGAATGGTTTGCTCCCCGTACCGGGCGACGAGGTCTCTTACTTGAATGATCGGCTGCCTGTTCATAGTCCCTGTTGACCGTTGACCGTTCACCGTTTTCCGTTTACTGATTACGGGTCACTGATTACTGGCTTTTACTTCTGTATTCTGTCTCCTGTCTTTCCTGGCCCGCCGTAGCCTACGGCGAAGGCGGCTGTTTTCTATCTTTCCTACCCCCAGTACCTGAGAATAACCGCGAAAAGGGAGTCCGTTAAAATGATCAGGAAAATGCTGCTCACCACGGCCGAGGTGGTGGCCTGGCCCACGGAGGCGGCGCCTCCTGTCACCCGAAAGCCTCGGAAACAGCCGATCCATGCAATGAGAAGGGCGAACACCACGCTTTTTAAGAGTCCCCAATACACGTCGAAAAGGGTGAGGGTATCCACGGTTTTTGCAATGTAAGCGCCCGCGGTCAGGTCAAGCATGGACACCCCGACCAGGAGACCGCCGGCAATGCCGAAGACGCTGCTGAAAAGGGTCAGGAAAGGCACGACGATGACGGATGCCAGGAGTTTCGGAACCACCAGGAACCGGGTGGGGTCGAACCCCATGGTGAAGAGGGCATCCACCTCTTCGGAGACTTTCATGGTCCCGAGTTCTGCGGCAAAGGACGAGCCGGATCGGCCGGCCACGATGATGGCCGTCATGATGGGGCCCAGTTCTCTCGTCATGGCCAGGCTCACCAGAGAGGCGACATAGATGTTGGCCCCAAATTGCTGGAGCTGCACGGAGGACATGAAGGCGATGATGAGGCCGAGGAGAAAGCTGATGAGCCCCACGATGGGCAGGGCGTCAACCCCGGTCTTTTGCATGTACAGGAGGGTGTCGTCCTTGCGCAGGGACCTGGGGTGGAAAAGAATGTAGCTGAAAGCCAGGAAAACGGAACCTGCAAAAGAGGTGAGAAACTTCATTTCGCTCAAATGCCTGAGCGTGCCGTCTCCCAGGCGGGCGAACACATCAGGGGAGCGCTTCCCGGCAAAGGGCGCCCTCTTTCCCAGGGCCTCGAAGTTCAGAATGGAGAGGATTTCCCGGATTTTTTCGCTGACGTTTTCAAGGGTAAATTCGCCCCCTTCCTGAGTCACCGCGTCCCTGAGCTCGACAAGCACCAGGGCACCGAAATCGTCGAAATAGGTCACTCCTCTCAGGTCTACGGCGAGAGACCTGATGGATCGGCCTTTCACCACAGGGATGAGGCGTTGAATCATGGCCGCCGCACTGGCTGCATCCATGCGGCCCTGAAGGTGAAGGATGATACCTCCACCAAAATGATCGGAAACTTCAAAACCCCAAGATTGTGGATGATCCGACTTCGCCATGGACCACGGCCTCAGGCCTGAAGCCTTTTCAAGCCCTCCTCGTCGATTCCGTAGTTGTCTTTAAGACACCTCATATCCATCTGGAAAACCAACCAGCCCAGGAATTGGCCGTCCTTTTCCATCTCGAAGGCGATCTCTATGCCCTTTTGACCCATGGGATGCTCCTTGTCTGCGCGGTAGAGGACGAGAATTCGGAACAGGGACTGTTCGCTGCCTTGAAAGGGGATGCCCGCATAGCTGTTCCCGATATGGGCTCCGGGTTCAACCCCGGACTCGAGGGAAACGGAATCGAAAACTTTCTTTTCCCGGTCGAGCAGGACCAGGCCGCTGTAGGGGCAATCCTCCGTCATCTGAACCCGGAAGAAGTCCTTCAGGATCTCCCCGGTCTCCTTCCGGTTTACGGCTCTGAAAGGTTCGGCGAGCAATGACTTGAGAACAAGGAAGTCCTTGGCAAGAAGGTTTCTCAACTCCTGCTTCCTCAAATCCATGGTCTGGACCCCTCTTGAAAAATAGGGGTACCCGAAGAGGACAGCGCCGCCGAGAAGAAAAATCAGAATGAAGGCGGGGATAATCCACAGGCGAGCCCTGCGATACCGGCGCTCCATTTTTTGGAAGGAGGTCACGTCCCGTCCGATGGACAGAACGCCCTGGAAATTGTGCTGCCCGTCGTAGAGAATGGAGGTGCTGGTGGATACGAAACGCGTTCCCTTTTCCGGGTGCCGGATCTTGAGCACCCTTTCTGAGACAGACTGCTGGGACAGAACATCATCCAGGAAGTCCTTGTAGGCCCGGGGTTCTTCATAGATGTCTTCCACGGTCCCGGTTTTCATTTGATGCCAGTCCCTGCCGTAGAGTTTTTCCGCAGCAACGTTCCAGGCCAGGATTTTGCCGTCCCTGTCGCTCAAAATCACCGAATCCGGGAGCTTGTCGCAGATATGGCGAAGGCCGTACACAACCTGGCTCGACTCGTCGAGGCGCTTGGCCAGCAGCTCACCGATCTTCTGCGCGGCGGAGGGGAACTCCGACAGGAAGCGGTTCACCTCGTTCTTGGGAATGCGAAGGACCTGGACCGATTCTTCCGCTTTCACCGTGGCCGTTCTCTTTGCGCCGAGAAGAAAAGCGGCCTCACCCATGACCGAGCCCGGTTCCGTGATCTCGGAGATTTTCTTGTCCCCTTTGAAGATCTCCAGGTGGCCGGAGACCAGGATATAGAGATCCTGTGAATCATCCCCTTCGAGAAAAAGCACGTCGCCTTTCTTGAAGCTCTTCAGGTATCTGTTTCGAAGGATGTCGTTGTTGATGATTTCGTCAAGCACGTCGAATCTCTTCCCTCGCAAATGGTGATGAAGCGGAAATCAGATCCGTAGTATAGGACAATTAGAGGCACAGCGTCAACAGGGTGTTCATCTTTTGTCCGTGACCTTGGCCGCGGATTGCACTAAAATACCTGGAACAAGATCGATTCAAGGGCAGGGAGGTGAGCATGGATACGGTGCGGGTTTTTGAGCCGGGAGAAGTCGTGATCAAAGAAGGGGCAAAAGACACGTCCGCTTTTATCATTCTCTCCGGGAGCGCTCAGGTTATCAAGAACTCGCGTGAGGGCGAAGTGGTGGTGGCCTCCCTGGAACAGGGCCAGGTCTTTGGCGAGATGGGGCTCATTGAAGATCGTCCCAGATCGGCTACGGTCAGGGCATGCGGGGAGCTCAAAACACGGATCATCACGAGAGACCAGTTCAACGAATTGCTGACCCAAAGACCCTCGGTGCTCATCCCTATTATCAAGAGCCTTTTCGAAAGGCTGAGGCAGGCGAGCGAAATGCTCGCGGAAACAAATAGGGGCGCCAGAGTTGGTGAGCCGGAGGAAAGGGCCTTCGAGGTGATCCTGGAAGGCCGGACCCAGGAAGCCAGGGAGGTCTTGGGGAACTGCAAGAGGTCTATCACGAAGTTTCCTTTTCTCATTGGTCGAGAGTCGGCAAATCCCGATACGGACGTGTTCTACAGCAATGACCTCCTTATCCGGGAAGAGAAACCCTACGTGGTCTCCCGCAATCACCTGGCCATAAAAAACGAGGCAGGCTGTGTCTGGGTAGCGGACCGAGGCAGTTCTTTCGGCACCATCGTAAACGGCAAGGAGATCGGGCGCCACACCGGTATCATCCGTGCAAGGCTCGATCAGCAGGAAAACCAGATTATCATCGGTCCGGTCACGTCGAAGTTCATCTTTTTACTAAAAGTCCTTGCCAAATAGGGCGAGAGCCGCCCCAGCCACGCGGGACGAAGTTCAACCAGGGCATTGTTCAGGATGAAAGGGCAAAGGTGTCGATCTCATGTCGATTGCTTTCAAGGGCGCAGCGGAAATTGTGCGATTGATTCAAGGCGGGGAGCTCTCTCCTCTGGAGGTGATGGAGGAGACCCTGAAAAGAATCAGGGACGTCAATCCTCCTCTCAATGCGTTTGTTTCTCTGCGAGCCGATGAGGCCCTCGATGAAGCCAGGGCAATGACCGAGGGCCTGGCAGCGGGAAAGGATCCTGGCCTGCTGGGGGGCATACCCATCGGCGTCAAAGACCTGGAGGACGTGAAGGGTATGGTGACGAGCTTCGGTTCCATCCCCTTCAAGAACCACAGGGCCGAGAGGGATTCCACCCAGGTGGGCAGACTGAGGAAGGCGGGCGCCATCGTGCTCGGCAAGACGAACACGCCCGAGTTCGGATACACGGGATTTACCAAGAACCTGCTCCATGGTGTTACCACAAACCCTTGGAACCGGGAGCGCACACCGGGGGGGTCGAGCGGGGGATCTGCTGCAGCCGTCGCGAGCGGCATGGTTCCTCTGGCCACAGGCTCGGACGCGGGCGGTTCGATCCGCATCCCCTCATCCTATTCAGGGTGCTTTGGATTGAAGCCTTCCTTTGGAAGGATTCCGCTGGGACCCGCTCCCTTTCTGCAGATCTACCATCTTCTCTCGGTGGGGCCGATCAGCCGGGTCGTAGAAGACGCTGCGCTCTATCTGGATTGCACGGCCGGCTACCATCCTTCGGACCCGGCATCCCTACCCAGGGTAGAAGGGGGGTACGTGGAACGGCTCAAAGAACCGCCCCAAAAGCTCAGGATTGCATTCAGCCCCACCCTTGGATTCGCCAGGGTTCAAAGGGACGTCATGGCCCGGGTTGAAGACTCGGTGAGAGCTTTCGAAGCAATGGGGCATGCCGTAGACTTGTGGGAGGGCTCGATTCCGGATGTGTCCGACCTCTGGGCCAAGCTCATGGATTGCGAGCTGTACGGTCTTCTTCACAGGAGTCTGGACCGGCACGCACCGGAGATGGGCAAGACCCTGGTTCACGCTTTGGAGAAAATCAAAGCCTTTGCTTTGCCCGATCTCGTCGAGGCCCACAAGACAAGGACGCGCCTCAATCAGGTTTTCTGGGAGCTCTTTGATGACTACGATCTTCTCCTGACGCCTGCTACGCCCACGGAGGCATTCGGCGCCAAGGGTCCGCCTCCCACCGAGATCGAGGGGGAGCCCATCCCTTTGCTCTGGGCCGTGGCTTTCACCTATCCCTTCAACGTATCGGGGCATCCTGCGGCATCCGTGCCTGCAGGGCTGACCGGGAACGGGCTTCCCGTCGGGCTTCAGATAGTGGGGCCCCATCACAGGGATGACCTGGTTCTTCAGATGGCCTGGGCCTACGAACAGGCAAGACCCTGGAAAGATCTGCGGCCCCCGGGCTACGGCTAGTCAAGGCCCGGAGCGGACGGCGCGAACATGATGTTCGAAGGATTTGGGCGAGTGGGAAAAATGGCCCAAATGAAAATTGACGACCCAGGCCCTTTCATCTCCCAGGGTATCCACGCTCCAGCAGCTCGTTTGTTCGGCCTCGAAAAGGGGACTGATAAATAGACGCTCTTCCTGCCAGGAGCCCTCGATGAGGGTGCCCAGTTCTTCGGTCGTAGGCATGCGCCAGCTCCCATGACCCCCGAAATTTTCCCGGTTGAGCCGGTTCACGTAAATCCGGGCCTCATTCCAGGTCATCGGCCGTTGAGATCCGGCCTTCTGCCACACGAGACCGGACGCACGGTCTGTGACGGTTCCGATTCCGTCGGCGAGAAAAAGGTTTTCAAAATGGCCTTCCGGGTTGCAGAAGTCCTGGTTATGGTCCCAGCAACTCGCATAGAAGTGGCGTTTGAGGAGCATTTCCTTGAGGTCTGCCGGCTCCATATCCGCGCCCTCCGACCGGAATATCGTGGTCGGTTTTGTGTCCGGGGGCGATGTCCCCTGCTCCTCCTCGGCCTTTTTCCTCTCTACCACGACGGCGAAGGTGTTTTCCTTCTCGAAATAAAACTGGTGAATCTTGTAAAATTGCGAGGAAGACAGATCCAGAACCACCCTGAGTGTCCTGATGTCCCGGTGGTGGAATATCCTGATCTTTTCGATGAAATTTCCCCCAGCAGGGACCTGGGTGAGGCCGCTGAGATAGGGTCCGGTATCCCGAATGTCGATGACGAGCCTCAATGGCCCTTCTTCCAGAGGGAACACGGTTGGGCTGAAGGCTCGGGAGGCCCGAATCAGAACGACCTCCCTGTCCTCGCTTTCCAGCTTGAACTCAACATCCTTGATCGTCAGCAGGGCCTGGTCCGGACCGGTTTTGCCTGCTCCACCCGTGCCGGTCGTGTCCCTGATGAGAAACTCGGAGATGACGCCTTTGTTCTTTAATTCTTTTGCCTGTTTTCTTGCCTCCTCCCTGGATGGGTACTGCCCGATGTAGACCATGTGCCAGGTTCCCGTCCCGCAGACCTCTTCCTCTCTGTGAAAGGAGAGATGCCCGTCTCGGGTGAGACGCTCCTCCAGGTTCCTGGCGCGCGCCTCTTCCTTGAAGGCCCCGACCTGGATGGAATAGCGAGGTTCTTCCCCGGCAAGGCCGCTGTGCAATGCCGTGAACACGCAAACACACAGGATCCCCATGATCGTTCTTGCAAGCACGGAGCCCCTTTCGCCGGTCCCTCCCCTTACAACTCTTCCGGGGTAAAGGACACGACACGATCGATCTCTTTTTGGTCGCAAAAAAGCATCACCAGCCTGTCCACGCCCAGAGCGATTCCAGCCGATTCAGGCATGAAGGGAAGGGCTTCAAGAAACCTGTCAGGCATGGGGTAGCACTTCTTGCCCAGTCGCTGCCTGCCTTCTCTTTCCAGTTCAAATCTTCTTTTCTGCTCTTGCACGTCCGTGAGTTCCGAAAAGGCGTTGGCCAGCTCAAAGCCTGCAATGTAAAGCTCAAACCTTTCGGCCGACTCGGGTTCTTTTTCTTTGGTTCGTGCAAGCGCGGCAAGAGACGAGGGGTAGTCGCAGAGGAAGGTCGGTTTGGGAAAGCCCAGACAAGGTTCAACCCGGGTGACCATGGTTTCATCAAAAGACCCGTCGCCCAGCGCATCCTCCAAAGCCGTGCAGGCGTACTCCATCAAGGCCTGTTTCACTTTAAGGCGAGGCCAGGGCCGGGTGAGGTCGATCGTCTTTCCCTGGTAGTGAATCGCCTTTCCGAATCCCAGGGTCATGGAAAGGTGAAGAAGCAGTTCCTCGCATTCGTCCATGAGACCCAGATAGTCGGTTCCGGCGCGGTACCATTCCAGGAGTGTGAACTCGGGAAGATGGCTGGAGCCCCTTTCTCCCTCGCGGAAGCATCGACAGATCTGGAATGTCCTTTCGTAACCGGCTGCAAGCAACCGTTTCATGCAAAGTTCGGGGGACGTGTGAAGGAAAAGATGTCCAGCCTGAATCGCGTCAATATGGAGTTCGGGTGCAGGTGCCGGAATGAGAAGAGGGGTTTCGATCTCGAGGTATCCTCTTTCGAGGAAAAAGCCCCTGACGGCTTGGATGATCCTGGCCCGCAACAGGAGGATGGGTCTTTTCGCAGCCAGTCTCTCGACTGCGAAAAAAGGAGAACTATTGCTTGACCCGGGTGACATATTCCCCGGTTCTCGTGTCGACGGTGATCTTTATCCCCTCTTCGATGAAGGGAGGGACCCTCAGCGTGTAGCCTGTTTCCAGGGTGACGGGCTTGCTGTCTCCGGCGACCGAATCCCCTTTCACCCAGGGATCGGCCTTGACGACCGCGAGGTCCACAAAATTGGGAAGGGTGATGCCGATCGGTCTTCCGTCAAAAAGGAGCACGTCCACTTCCAAATTGTCAATGAGGTAGTTTTTCGCATCCCCCACCTGGTTTTCGCTCAGGGAGACCTGATCGTAACTTTCCAGATCCATGAAATGGAAATGGCCTTCCTGGCTGTAAAGGTATTGCATCTTCCGCTGCTCCAGGTTGGCCGATTCGAAGCTGTCGACAGAACGATAGGTCCGGTCTATGATGGCACCGCTGATCATGTTCCGAAGCTTACACCGATAAAGGGCCTGCCCTTTTCCGGGTTTGGTGAACTGGAAATCAATCACCACGTAAGGCTCTTTGTCGAGGAGGAGCTTAATCCCCTTCCTCAGATCGCTGGCATTGTACATAAACGTTGTCCTTTGGATGCAGATTTTCGGGGGAATATAGGAAAGCCATGCGGTAATGTCAAGGGCAAAGCAGGCATGAAATCCGGCACCGCCGGATTTCATAAGATTGGCTTTTCTCAAAGGAGAGTCATAGAATAGGCGAGTAAAAGAAAAGGGAGGTGGACCGATGATGCGCAGATGTCTTGTCATCCTGAGCCTTTTTATCTTGGGCGGGCTTGTTCAGGCCCCTTCAGCTTCGTGCCAGTGGAGGGACATCCTCAAAGACCTGCAGAAAAGTCTTGGCGGCCAGTCCCTGTCGGAGGATGAGATTGCAAGGGGGTTGAAGGAAGCCCTTCAGGTGGGGACGGCAAAGGCCGTGGAAAATGTTTCACAGGTAAACGGCTATTTCAATAACCCCAAGATCCGGATCCCTTTGCCGGAATCGGTGCGGAAAACGGAAAAGCTGATCAGAGCGGCCGGATTCGGTCAAAAGGTCGATGAATTCGAGCTGAGCATGAACCGGGCCGCGGAAAGGGCGGCTCCGGAGGCGAAAGCGCTCTTCTGGGATGCCATCAAAAAGATGTCTTTCGGGGATGCCAAGAAAATCCTGAACGGGAGAGACAACGAGGCCACGCTTTACTTTCAGGAAAAAACGTCGCCCAGCCTCAAGGAGATCGCGAAGCCCGTGGTCCGGGACGCCATGAGTGAAGTGGGCGTTACCCGGAGCTACCAGGAACTGGACCGGACGGTGCGAACCATTCCCTTTGCCGGGACCTACAGCTTCGACCTCGATCAGTACGTAACCGACAAGGCGCTCAACGGTCTCTTCCTCATGCTTGCGGAAGAGGAAAAGAAAATCCGCGAAAACCCGGCAGCCCGAACCACGGAGCTGCTCAAAAAGGTTTTCGGCGCCAAGTGAGCGAACAGCGATCAGCAGTCAGCGATCAGCAATCGAGCTCATAAGTTCATGAGTTTATGAGAAGAGAGAAGAGCCACAAACTGTAGGAGGGACCTCTCGGTCCCGATGGATCGCAAGCAGGAGCTTGCTCCTACCCGCATAACGGATAACAGGTTACAGCTTCGGCTTTTCCCGCCTTTCGAGCGTTTCTCGCCTTCTTCATTGTATCTCCTGTCTCCCCCGGCCTGCCGCAGCCTTGGCGAAGGCGGCTGTATTCTTCTTCCTCCATCATTCCATCATTCCATTATTCCAACATTCCTGCTCTCCTGCCTTCTGCTTACTTCCTACTGCGTACTCCTTACTTCTTACTGCCTACTATTTGAAGTCCCTTCACCTGGGAATAGCGCCTCTCTACCTCGGGCCAGTTGATGATCTTCATGAAATTGTCCACATACTCGGCCCGGCGGTTTTGGTATTTCAGGTAGTAGGCATGCTCCCACGCGTCGCAAACAAGCAGGGGAAACACACCCCAGATGGTCAGATCCTGATGTTTCTCGGCCTGGAGAACGACGAGGTGGCCCATGTAAGGCTCGTAAGCCAGGACTCCCCATCCGCTGGCTTCCACGGCTTTGGTTGCTGCGGAGAACTGAGCCTTGAACCGCTCGAAATCTCCGAAACCCCTGTTGATGGCTTCCAAGAGCTCTCCTTTGGGTTCGCCTCCTTTGGCAGACATGTTGGCCCAGTACAAAGCGTGCAGCACGTGGCCTGAACCGTTGAAAGCGAACTCCCTGGACCAATGCTTGATGAGCCGGTAATCGCCGGAGGCTCTGGCTCTTTCGAGTTCGGCCATGGCGGCGTTGAAGCCTTTCACGTAGCCCGCGTGGTGCTTGCCGTGATGAATCGACAGGGTCTCCTTGTCGATGTAGGGCTCCAGTGCGTCAAAAGCGTACGGAAGGGGGGGAAGCTTGCACTCGCCCAAATTCCTGACCTCCGCGGCGTAAGCCGGAGTCCCCGATAGAGTCAAGCCTTCCACTCCGAGGGCCGCTGCGGCCATCCCGATTCCCTTCATCCAATCTCTTCTCGTCCATTCTTGCGCCATGTTATCCCTCCGAATCAAGGTTGATGAAATCGTAAACGCTCATGACCCTCACAAGGGTCGCCCGCGCCCATGAAAATCCCCCTCGATCCCCCTTTTCCAAAGGGGGAAGTTTAATAAGGTGCCGCTTCATTCCCCCCTTTAGTAAAGGGGGGCAGGGGGGATTTTTACGAAGCCGTCAAGGTGAACAATAAGATAAAAACTAAACATTGCAGGGGCGCGAGTCCAGGGAAATCCGTAATTCACGCTTGTCCTCGGTTCTCCCAATAGTCTATAATCGCACGCCAGCCATAGGGGGAGGGGGTGGACGATGACCCAGCCGGATTTCAGCGACATCAAAAAGGCTCATGACAGGATACGCGATTTTGTGCACAGGACCCCCATCTTGACCTGCCGGTCGATCAACGGAATGATAGGAGCGTCCCTGTTTTTCAAGTGCGAGAATTTTCAGAAAGCCGGAGCCTTCAAGATCCGGGGAGCCTGCAACGCGGTTTTTTCAATTCCTGAGGAGGAGGCCCGCCGTGGCGTGGCGACCCACTCCTCAGGGAACCATGCCGCGGCATTGGCCCTGGCAGCCCGGTGGCGAGGCGTACCGGCCTACGTGGTGATGCCCGAGAATGCACCGCAGATCAAGAAGACGGCCGTAGCCGGCTACGGCGCCAACATCTTTTTCTGCAAGCCCACCCTGGAAGCGAGGGAGCAAACCCTGGCTCGTGTCCTCGCAAGCACGGACGCTGCATTTGTCCATCCTTACAACGACGCCCGGGTCATCGCAGGCCAGGGGACTGCCGGCCTCGAACTGTGTGAGGATTCGCCTGAACTGGATGTGGTGCTGGCGCCTGTGGGCGGCGGCGGCTTGGTGAGCGGTACCTCGATCGCAGTGAACGCCGTTTCACCGAGCACGGTGGTTATCGGCACGGAACCCGAGCGCGCGGATGATGCTTATCGATCGCTCCGGGCGGGAAGGATTGTCCCTGCGGGAAATCCGCAGACGATTGCAGACGGACTGAGGACGTCTCTCGGCGATTTGACTTTTGCCGTGATTCAAGAATATGTCAAGGAGATCGTGACAGTGAGCGAGGAGGGGATCGTGGAAGCGATGCGCACCGTGTGGGAGAGGATGAAGATCATCATCGAACCTTCTGCAGCGGTCCCTTTGGCAGCACTGCTCACAAAGCGGATGGATCTATCAGGAAAGAGGGTGGGGGTGATCCTGTCCGGCGGCAATCTCGACCTGGACAGGCTGCCCTGGCAACCGTAGCGAGAAACCGGGTCATTCAGGACGGTGCGCCCCGGCTTTGGGAGTACGTGGTTCGCCTTCTCGAAGATGCAGTCAAGCGTGGGCTGCTTCGAGAATAACAGCCCATGGGGAGGGTACTCCGCAAGACGACGAAATGTTGTGCCTTGGATCGGGCACAATGCTGTTAACTTAAGCCTCCATCCCCTGACGCGGAAGCCCGGCACGTCATTCCGGCGAAAGCCGGAATCCAGTGTTTTCAACTCCTCTGGACCCCGGCTTTCGCCGGGGTGACAGTGTGATAAAACGAGATTTTGCTTAAGTTAACGGCCTTGGATCGGGCAGTACAATCCTCTTGCAATCGTTCCGGAAATCCTGTAAAAAGGCGGCCATCCGAAACGTCCAAGGAGGTAAAGATGAAGGTACTGGTGGCCTACTATTCGGAGACCGGAAACACGGAAAAGGTAGCTCGAGCGATCTACGAGGGTCTGGGGTTTGTGGAAAAGAAGCTTGCATCCATCAAGGACGCGCCCCGTGCGGCACAGTATGACGTGATTTTCGTGGGGTTTCCTGTTCAGAACCACAGCGTCCCTTCCCTTGTCGAAAAGTTCCTCAAGAGAATTCCGGCGGGCAAAAAGGTGGCCCTCTTCTCCACCCATGGTTCTCTTCGGGGAGGGGAACTGGCCGTCACAGCCTTCTATTATGCCGTCAGCCTGACAGCCAACAAGACAGTGCTCGGCACCTTCGGCTGCCGGGGCAAAGTCAGGCCCAAAATGCTCGAGGCTCTGATGAAAAGGCCGCAGGACAAGTTCTGGGCTTTGGAAGCTCAGAGCGCCTCGGGCAACCCGGATGAGGGGGACCTCGAAGATGCGAGGAAGTGGGCCTTTTGGATGCTCATGAAAGCGCGAGCCCTGCCGTGATCCTGAAGGCCGCGCATCCCTGACTGACACCCCAAGCGCCTTTTGGACAGCGTGGTTTGGAGCCTTGATCAGCCCTGCTTCAGGGATTGAAGCAGGGCTTCTTTTATTTGTGCCTCTCTTTGTGCATCCATGATCTTTTCACCGTCCAGATCCCGAACATAGAACACATCAGCCACCTGGTCTTTCTTTGTGGCAATCTTGGCAATCCGAATGTCCAGCCCGAGATGAAAGAGGGCGTGGGTGATTTGGTACAGGAGACCGATGCGATCTTCGGCGAAGACCTCGATCAGGGTAAAGAAATCGGATGACTGATTGTCAATCTTGATCTCCGGCTGCCAGTGCCATTTTTTCCGGCGGGATAAGATGGACGGCCGGGCCTTTTCCTTCAGACGCTCGCCGAGGTCAAGGGCGCCCGAAAACGTGTTCTTCAGATCACGTTCCACCTTTTCCCATATTTCACGGGAGCGCACAGGATCGAGGGGGCTGGTGACCGAGAAGATGTCTACCACGGTTCCATCCCTCCAGGTGTAAATGTGGGCGGAGAGAACGTTGATGTTGTTAAGAGCCATGGCTCCGGCAAGGTCTGCAAAGAGCCCCGGCCGGTCTCTGCCCAGGAAGGTCACCTCATAGGTGCCTTGCGGGAACCCTTCCCGGGTTTCGAAGCTGAAGGTCGCGGCAGGATGATCCGTGAAGCTTGCGCGAAGAGTTTTGAACCGGAGGACATGGCCGGCGATCTCGCCCGGCTTTCTTTCCAGGAGATAGCGGGGAGACATGGCCTCAAAATGCTGCTCCAGTTCGGAGGGGGTCATGCGGTCTCCGATTTCGCCTCGAACTTTCTGAAGGGTCTGTTTGACCCTTCGGGATGCGTCGGGGCTTGCGAGTTCGCCCCTTTCCAGGGTGTGAAGGATCTTGAAAAAAAGCTCCAGCACCAGGTTGGCGATCCAGTCGTTCCAAGCCCTGGGGCCTGTCGCCCTGCCGTCGGCCCAGGTGAGCAGGTAGAGCATCTTCAGGCGTTGGATACTGCCTGCCGTTCGCGCACACTGAACGATGATCTTCTCGTCATTCAGGTCCCGTCTGGTTGCGGTTTCTGTGAGGAGGAGATGGTGCTTCACAAGGAACAGGACATCATCGGCCTTGGCCTTATCATAGCCCATCCGTTTCAGGATGGCGCGAGTCATGAGCACCCCTTTTTGTGCATGGTCTTTCCCGATTTTTCCGATATCGTGGAAAAGGCTTGCCAGGAGAAGCGGTTCAGGGTCGGAGAGGTCGTTGAGGATGGCTAAAAGGAGAAGATCCCGCTCCTTGCCCAAGGCCTTGAGGTGAAAAAGCGTCTGAAGCACGTGCCGTCCTACGGGATAGATATGATAGTTGTCGTATTGAACCCGATCCCGAATCAGCGCGAACTCGGGGATCAGCGCGCTGAGAAAGCCGATCTCCAGCATTTGATCCAGGGCTTCAAAGGCGTTTTGGTGATTCACGACAAAAAGGAAGGCCCCGGTCGCCCGCTCCGACCTCCGGAACTTGCCGTCCACGAGGTAGAGGAACTCCCGGATGAGCCTCTTGGTATCCAGGGAAAGAGGGCGATGGTACCGGCAGCTTTCAACAAAGACCTCCGCCATGGCCAGGGGATCGTTCACGAACGTGGTGGCTGAATCGACGCTGATTTCGCTTCGTGCTTCCGTCCTTTTCCCTGCACCGGGGATGTGGGTGAGAATGAAAGAGCGATGAAGCGATTTGACCAAGGCCATGTCTGCGTGGAGTTTCCCGAGAAACCGTTCGACCGCCAGGACATCTCCCTGGTCCCGGAAACCCAGGACCCCGGCGATTTTTTCCTGCTGGTCAAAGGTGAGTCGATCGTTTTTTCTCTCCGAAAGGCGGTGCAGGTGGTTGCGGACCAGCCCGATGAAGCCCACGCTCTTTTCAAGATCGCGGTACTCCCGGTGAGAGAGAATGCCGTGGTATTCGAGGTCCCTCGGGATCCTGAGATGAAAAAAGGCTTTGGCAAGCCAGAGAATATGGTGGTAGTCCCTCAACCCGCCGATGCCTTCCTTGATGTTGGGCTCCAGGAGGCAGGAAGCATCGCCGAAGGAAGCCATTCGCAGCTTATCCCTCTCTGCAAGCCATTGGGCGAAGGCCCGCGCCTTTTTGGAGAGGGTTTTTTCCCGGAGTTGCTCCACCAGGGAGAAAAACAAGGGGGAATCACCGCAGATGAACCGGGCATCCATCATGGAGGTAAGGACTTCGAAGTCTTCGCCCGCCAGAGCGAGGCAGTCTTTGATTCCCCGGATACCGTGACCGAGGTCAAGGCCGATGTCCCACAGAGGATAGAGGACCTCTTCCGCCAGGTCTTTCGCAGGGGAGGGAATCTTGGAATTGAAGATGAACAGGACATCCACGTCGGAACGCAGACAGAGTTCTTTCCGGCCGTAACCGCCGACGGCCACGAAGGTGAAGGGCATCCTGTCCCTGAAAAGCATGCGGCCGGCCCGGCTTTCCTGAAGGCTTCTGCGAAAATACTGGTCCATGATCTCCGCGTGGCTTTCCTGGAACGTCTCCTGGATTTCACCACGGGAAAAGCGGGTTTCCAAATCAGCCTTCGATCCTTTGAGCTCTTCGATAGCGGATGTCATGGATTTAACTAGATGGCGTCTTTTCCCGTCTCACCGGTTCTGATGCGAATAGCGTCTTCAACGGGAATAATGAAAATCTTTCCATCTCCGATCTGGCCGGTTCTCGCCTTTTCCTGAATCACTTTCACGGCCTCCGGGACCAGTTCATCTTCCATGACCACTTCGATCTTGATCTTGGAGACAAAGTCCACCTGGTACTCGGCCCCCCGGTAGACTTCCCGATGACCTCTCTGACGACCGAATCCTTTGACCTCCGATACGGTAAGACCTTTCACGCCCAGATTGGAGAGACCTTCTTTGACATCGTCGAGCTTGAAGGGTTTGATAATGGCTTCAACCTTTTTCATGGCGGTTACTCCTTTTCATTTTTTTCTTGCCTATCGTACACCGTTGTCCTGAGGATGAGAAAATTTTTCAACGGCGAGTTTAAATGCGAGGATCTCGCCTCGCATTTCACCCATTGCCAAGTTTTCAATGGTTACACGATTCTCAATCGCCAAAATCAACGAGGGTACTGATGAGACGGTGAACTAGAAAGTGTACCCTCTTTCGTCGTGGAGGCTGATATCCATGCCTCTTTCCTCATCCTCCTCGTGGACCCGGATGCCCATGACGGCGTCCACGAATTTGAGAATGATGAGCGTCATGACAAAGGCAAAAGCCATGGTCACGATCACGGAAACGGCCTGGGTGGCCAGTTGTCCCGGATTGCCGAAGAAGAGGCCGTCTTGTCCCGCTTCGTTGACGGCTTTGCTCGCGAACAGGCCCGTGGCCAACGCTCCCCAGGTTCCCCCGAGGCCGTGAATTCCCACCACGTCCAGGGAATCATCGTAGCGGAGTTTCGACTTCAGCAAAACGCCACCGTAGCAGATCATCCCTGCCAGGGCGCCGATGATGACGGCCGAAACAGGGCCGACGAAACCCGATGCGGGCGTGATGGCCACCAGTCCGGCGACCGCGCCGCTCGCAGCCCCCAGGGTGGTCGGTTTTCGCTTGTGTAACCATTCCACGAGGAGCCAGGAAAGGGCGGCTACGGAGGAAGCGATGTGCGTGACCACGAATGCGCTTGCGGCCAGGCCATTCGCTGCCAGGGCGCTGCCGGCGTTAAAGCCGAACCATCCGAACCACAAGAGCGCCGCTCCGGTGATCGTCATGGGCAGGTTGTGAGGGATGTAGGCCGTGGACCCGAACCCGAGTCTTCTCCCGACGACGAAAGCAGCGGCCAGCGCAGAGAAACCGGAACTGATGTGAACCACCGTGCCTCCTGCAAAATCCATGGCGCCCATTTTCGCCATCCACCCTCCGGAACCCCAAACCCAGTGGGCGAGCGGGTTGTAGACGAATGTGGCCCATAAAAGCGTAAAAAGAAGAAAGGCGGTAAACTTCATCCTCTCAGCGAAAGCGCCGGTGATGAGAGCCGGGGTGATCACGGCGAACATGCACTGGAAGACCATAAAGGCCAGGTGCGGGATGGTCGTGCCGTAGGTCGGGCTGGGATCCATGCCGACCCCTTTGAGGCCGAACCAGTCCAGACCACCGATGATGCCCCCGTGGTCCGGTCCGAAGGACATGGAATAGCCCCACATCACCCACTCAAAGGTGATGAGTGCGAGAATGATGAAGCTCTGCATGATGGTCCCCAGTACGTTCTTGCCTCGAACCATGCCGCCGTAAAACAGCGCCAGACCCGGGGTCATGAGCATCACCAGGGCCGCGGACATGAGTACAAAGGTGGTGTCTCCTGCGTTCATTGTCTGATTTTCCTTTCGGGGTTTTTGGTTCTTGGAAGGCAACAAGCGTGCCGAATCGGCCAATTGAAAAATTACGGTGCGATTCCAGGGGCATAGAAAAAACAAGGCGAAAAAGCCTCGGGCGCTTTAATTACAAATTTGTAGAAAAAAATAGGACAAGAGACAAATTTGCACTCCAGGTGGATCAACGATGGGAGATGCGAATGGGTACGAAAGAAATCTACGACCCAATCAAGCGTGGTCCAGATCCATGCTTTGAGGAAGGTCCCCGATTCACCATCAAGCATCATCTGCTGCGTTACGCTCATCCCTCGTCCCTGCGGCGTACGGGTATGTACGCCTCGGTCCTCGGGATTTCGCAAGCCTTACATCTGACGCTTGCTGGTGAACCGGGCAATCTCCAAACCGCTTGGTTTTGGTGTAGCACTCAGAGGTTGATGGTGGATTTGGGAAGGTACAAAAGCATTGACAAGAGCCGGCCGGGTGAATACCATGTGCCACACTCGGGCGGTTCTTCCTTGAGGGGACTTTTTACCGTGAAAATCCCCCCTGCCCCCCTTTACTAAAGGACGTAGGGCAGGCGACCCCGCCTGCCAGGTCGGCACGGTGGCCGACCCTACATTTTCATGCGTGAGGGCGGCCAATACGTCGGCCATGAGCGTTTACGAATGCATCAAGTTTCGATGTTCAATACGAATAGGTTGTTGGGCTCCGGCTGTTCATAATGACCTGCACTGGGCTTCCGGCGGAATCCATCACAGTCTGTTTAGAGGGAGATTATGAAGAAGATTGAAGCCATTATAAAGCCGTTCAAACTGGACGAAGTGAAAGAGGCGATCCTCCAGCTCGGCGTGAGCGGAATGACGATTACGGAGGTCAAGGGTTTCGGCAGGCAGAAAGGACACAAGGAGATTTACCGTGGCGCGGAATACGTCGTGGACTTTCTCCCGAAAATCAAGATCGAGGTGGTCGTCTCCACCAATATGGTCCCAAGGGTGCTTGAGGCGATCAAGGCCAATGCCTACACCGGGCAGATCGGAGACGGCAAAATATTCATCCTTCCTGTGGAAAAGGCCGTTCGCATAAGGACAGGAGAAGAGGACGAAGACGCCATCTAGCCAGCCTGAATTTACGCGCACCATCCTCAAGGAATTTCTCGAATCAAAGAACGCCATCATTGAGAAGGAGCTGAATCAGAGCTCCGGATTCCTGACGACCCGAAGATACGCGGACCTGATGGACCGGTTCATCCGGTCTCTTTTCCTTGCTGAAGGCCTGAAAGAAAAAGCGGGTGAGATCCTCGAGGAGCGTATTGCCTTGATTGCCCTGGGCAGTTACGGCAGGAGGGAAATCTGCCTGGGTTCCGACGTGGATCTTCTGGTGATCCATCAGGGAAGGCTTTCGCCTGAAATGAGCGGGATCCTATCAAGGGTTCTTTACGCCCTCTGGGATGCCAGGCTGGACGTGGGCCATTCGGTGCTGACGGTGCAGGAATGCAACCGTCTGGCTATGACGGACTTTCGATTTCTAACCTCTGTTCTGGATGCCAGGTTTCTGATGGGATCCAGGTCTTTCTATCGCCTTTTCGAAGCGGCTTTCTGGTCCAAACTCGAGCGAGAAAAGGATACCATTCTCAAACAGTTCCTGACCCACCAGCAGAAAAGGGAGGAGAAATTTTCCAACGAGGAATATTTTGTAGAACCGGACATCAAGGAGGGGTTGGGCGGGCTGAGAGACCTCCATTTCATGAGGTGGACGGCCAAGATATTTTTCAGGTGCAAGCGTCTCAGGGATATTAAACGGTTTACCGTCTTTTCCCACTTCTCCCTGGGCAAACTCCATCACTCGGAGAGCTTCCTCCTCAAGGTGAGAAACCACCTTCACCTGCTGGCAGGAGGCCGCAGAGAGGATCGACTGCTCCTGTCCTACCAGGACCAGATAGCCGGAAGCCTGGGTTACGATGACAGCGTTTACAATACGGGACCTGAAAGGTTCATGCGCCACATTCACCTCCATCTCAACAGAATCCGGTTTGGAAGCGAAGAGTTCCACATCAAGGCCATGGACATCATGGTTCCTCAACCTGTGGAACCGACTCCCGACCGTCTCCCGCCTCAATTTCAGGTCATGAGGGGAAACCTCGTGCTCAGGGAGGAAGGGCAGCTCTTTCAGAACCCCATCCTCATTCTCCGGGGCTTTCAGGAGGCTAACGAGAGAGGTCTTTTCCTGGGTTCCGGATTCATCTGGGAAGCGAGCAAGGAAATCGCCGAAAGCGGTAAGGCGCTTCTGGAAATTCCCGGAGCAAAGCGCATCTTTGTCGATCTGCTTCTCAGGCCGAAGAACCCGAAGCTCCTGAGATTAGCCTTGGAAATCGGCCTGATTACCCTCTTCATTCCCGAGTTCAGGAAGATAAGGAACCTTGCCCAGTTCAGCTATTATCACTCGGAAACCGTGGATCTCCACGCCCTGAAAACGCTGGAAGTGGCCTATGATATCTCCCAGGGGTTTTACAAGAATCGCCGGCCCTTGTTTCAGCAGGTCTTCGATGAACTGGAGCATCCGGACTGGCTGTTCCTGGTGGGGCTGGTCCACGATATCGGAAAGGGCTACCGGGGTGATCATTCCAAGAAGGGAGCTGAGCTCATTCCCCGCCTGTTGAAGCGATTGGAAGTCAAAGGAGAGGGCCTCAAGGTCATCCCCTTCCTGGTCAGGCATCACCTGCTCTTGGCGAACACATCCCAAAGGCGGGATCTCAACGACGAGAAGACCGCGGTCCAGATCGCCCAGACCGTGGGCACGCTCGAAAGGCTGAAACTGCTCTTCCTTCTCACCGTCGTCGACAGCCTGGCCACAGGACCCATGGCGGGGAGCGACTGGAAGATCATGCTCCTCATTGAGCTCTTCTTCAAAGTGAGGCGCATCCTGGAAAGAGGGACCCTTGCATCACCGGATGCAACCAAGAGGGTGGAGGAGAACAGGAGAGCCCTGGTGAAGAATCTCAAGGTCGATTTCCCGGCCAGGGAAATCCTTTCCCTCATGGATCAGGTTTCCACCCGATATTTCCTCAACATTCCTCCGGAAGACATGGTGGAGCACTTCCGCCTCGCCCTGGCCATGGGGGATGCGAGGCTCCGATGGACGCTCCAGAAGCTGAAAGATGCACCGGTGACGAGAGTACTCCTTTGTACCTATGACAAACCGGGCCTCTTCAGCAAAATGGTGGGCGTGTTCACCCTTCACAACATCAGCGTGCTTTCAGGGAATATCTTCACCTTGAAAGACGGCCTTGCCCTGGACACCTACGAGGTCACCAATCCCCTTGATCCCTTTCGTGAGAAAGAAATGTGGGAAAAGATTTTTGAGGATGCGCTCCTGGCCATCGAAGGACGGCTTCCTCTGGACGAATTAATCAACCGAAAGGCGCGGATGAATCTGATTCCCAGGATAGGCTTCGCCTCGCAGGTGAAAAAAGTACAAATCGACAATGAAGCCTCGGACTTCTTTACCCTCATCGAGATCAAGGGAGGGATCAGGACCGGGCTTCTCTATGACCTGGCCAAAGCAATCCACATGTTAGGCCTGGATATTCGATTTGCCAGGGTCAACAGCGACAAGGAAAAGATGACCGGCGTGTTCTACGTCAGAGACGCGAGCGGCCAGAAAATTTACGATACCCCCATGCTCGACAAGGCAAGGCAGGAGATCCTGGAGGTCATCGCGGGCCCATGAGAAAAGGGGAGAAGACACGGATTGCCTCTGTGGTGAACCCCCTCCGGCGCAACAGCGTGGTCAGTTCTTGAGCGTCACTTCCACGATGTTCTGCCTGGCAATCATGCTTTCCTGATCATCCCTCTTGACGACCACGTGCATCAGGCCCAGCACTTCATACGTTCCATCAGGCAGGCGGGACGTGTCCCAGCGGACCGGGAAATTGTCCTCTCTCCGGTCGGATTCCCCGATTTTGATCCACGTATCCTCGCCTCTCCTCCGGTAATACCAGGGGTTGATCACCCGGACCACGGCCCCGTCGAGGCGAAGGTTTTTCAATTCCTCGCGGAGCAGCGTTTCGTCAAAGTTCTCCCGGAGCACGACGATTCCTGAAAACTCCTTGGCCGCTTGTGACGGCACGATAAAATGGGGACCCCAGTTGATCGACATGATGCACCTCCTTTGTTCCTGTGGTTCGATAGGCGGCCGGCTCCGGCCGTCCTCCCCCCCCAGCCCCTCCTCCATCCTCCGCAGTAGATGTGCTACGGAGGACGGGCGCCAGGGGAGGGGAATGTTGCGTGGCAGCAAATAATTTCCTCCCCCTTCACGGTGGAGCCAAGGAGGGGGTGAAAGGAAGTTGACTCCGCAAGGGATCACTGAGACGCTGTTCTACACCAGGCCCTGATCCAGCATGGCATTCACGACCTTGACAAAGCCGGCAATATTGGCCCCGGCCAGGTAGTTTCCCGGCATGCCGTATTCTTCCGCAGCATCCAGGCACGTCTTGTGAATGCTCTTCATGATGAGGCGAAGGCGGCCGTCCACCTCCTCCTTGGGCCAGCTCAGGCGCATGCTGTTCTGCGCCATCTCAAGCCCCGAGACCGCCACACCCCCGGCGTTGGACGCCTTGCCCGGGGCGTAGAGGACTTTCTTGTCCAGGAAGACATCGATGGCTTCGGGCGTGGAAGGCATATTGGCGCCTTCGGCCACCAGGGCGACGCCGTTCCTGGTCAGATTTTGGGCGTCTTTTCCGTTGATTTCGTTCTGGGTGGCACAAGGAAACGCACAATCCGCCTTGAGGCCCCAAAGGGGATTGTAATCCAGTGTGGAGTCGGCCTCGGTGTATACGGACTGAGAATACTTGTCCACGTATTCCTTGATCCTGCCCCGCCTCACGTTTTTGAGAAACTTGACGAAATCGAGTTTTTTCCGGTCGATCCCCTCTTCATCGTAAATGAATCCGGAGGAATCGGAGAGGGTGACCACTTTGGCCCCAAGATCGATCAGCTTTTCCACCGTGTACTGGGCCACGTTGCCGGCCCCTGAAACCAGGCACACCTTGCCTTCGAACGTTTTGTTTTGCGCGGCCAGCATCTCGGAGGCGAAGTAGACGCAGCCGTAGCCCGTCGCTTCAGGCCGGATCAGGCTCCCGCCCCAACCGAGGCTCTTGCCGGTCAGCACGCCCGTGAACTCGTTGGCGAGCTTTCGGTACATGCCGAAAAGATACCCGATCTCCCGTGCGCCGACGCCGATGTCGCCGGCAGGAACATCGGTATTCGGACCGATGTGGCGGTAGAGCTCCATCATGAAGGCCTGGCAGAAGCGCATGACTTCATTGTCCGACTTGCCTTTGGGGTCGAAGTCGGAACCGCCTTTCCCTCCCCCCATGGCCAGGGTGGTCAGGGCGTTCTTGAACACCTGTTCGAAAGCCAGGAATTTGAGGATGCTGAGATTGACGGAAGGGTGAAACCTCATTCCTCCCTTGTAGGGGCCGATGGCACTGTTCATCTGAATTCTGAAGCCCCGGTTGACATGGACTTGGCCCTGGTCATCCATCCAGGGAACCTGGAACATGATCACTCGCTCGGGCTCAACAAGCCTCTCGATGACCCCGGATTCACGGTACTGGGGATTTCGATCCAGGACCGGCTTGACCGTTTCCATGACTTCGTAAACCGCCTGGTGGAACTCCTTTTCTCCCGGGTCTCTTGATTTCACCAGTTTCAAAATATCCGACATGTGTCTCCTCCTATGGGTTAAATTATGGTTATCTCGCTGAAAGAAAAATCCACATCCCCATCCTTCAGGTCAGTTTGAAATCATGACTCCTTCACTGCTCCGTCCGTCGATTTTGAGAAGAAACGGTTTCTCGAGCCGGACGTGTCGCAAAAAAGTCGTCTCTGTCACGGAAGGCAAGCCCTCGATCCACGGCCAGTCAAAATGATCCCCGGATCCGGAATCCTCGGTCACGGTGAGATAGTGGATGCCCAGAGAGGTGATGTTCTGGAAGAAATGCGACCCCTGCGAGGGATCCGCCTTGATCACCTGGTTCCTGATCTCGACCATGGCCCTCACGCCGGAGATATGCTTCCATTGGACGGGGATGCCCAGCCATCGGTCCGCGGACCCCCACCGACCCGGTCCCACGAGCAGGTAAGGCCGCTCTTCCTTGACGAGCATGCCGTTCAACCGATCGATCTCCTGTGCCATCTCGACCGTTGATTCAGGCTTGAAATCCCGGGGCTTGACGTAGACGATGTCGGAGATATCGTTGTTCTTGCCGTTGCCCAGGGCTTGTGAGGAAAGGCAGAACGCTCGATCTCTGTCATCCGGGGAGATCTCCACCTCGAATCGCTGATCATCCGCCACCATGGGCCGGATCTGAAGGAAGTTGAACTCTCCCTTCTTTTCCGTTCCGCCGTTCAAGTTTAAGGAGAACTCGATCTCCACCGCGCATCCCATGCCCTTGCGTCCCAGATCCAGGAAGTCGGTCAGGATCTGAGGCAACGGAAACTGGCCGTACTTGAGAATGGGCGCAAAGGTGAGAATTTTGTAACCGGGCACCGATGAGGTGTCCCGGATTCTGTGTTCGTCGGGAACATAGGTGCTGGCGAGCATCCTGACGGGCAACTCCGCCTCCGCCTCGTCCAGCGCTCTCCTCTCGAGGTTGCAGTATTCTCCGAAATTGAGGGAAGGACCGCATTCCCTGATCCTGAGAGCATAGAAGAAACGTTGAGCGTTGGACAGGATGTCATCCACGGCGGAAAATTGGGGTAGCATGTTAGGGTATTTCGGGCAAAAACGAAGGGCCCGTTCCCCTTCCACCACGGTTTTGCCGAGTCCGACGGCGATGTGGGCGATTCCCTCTTCCGCTTTCATGGGCTTCACCGGGTAAAAATTGTACGATTGGGCCACGCCGGAGATGGCCGGGTAATAGAAATCGCCGTAATCTCTGCCCGTCAGGAGCTGGATGATGACGGCCATGGACTCCAACTGGGGTTGATTCGCAATGCTCCTCGAGAAGGCTTTGGGCCCTTCGTAGTAGGTCGAAGCATAGACGAGCTTGATCGCGGTGAGAAGTTGATCCAGGCGGAGGGCCGGATCGGGGTCGTTGTTGGGAATCATGTAGGTCTTGTAAAGTCCGGCATAGGGCTGAAACTGGGCGTCTTCGAGCAGGCTCGACGACCTGACCGACAGGGGATAATTGGCATAGCTCAGGTAGGCTTGAAGTTCCGTGGTGATCCAGGAGGGCATGTCCGCTTTCAGAAACCCTTCCGCTACCTGCTCGTCCGTAAAGCCCTCCTTGGCAAAATGCTCCAGATGATTCTGGGCCACAAAAGACTCGAATCCGTCGGTGCAGATCACCAGGGTTCTCGGGATCTCGATGTCGACCTCCGGATAGCTTTCGAGGATCTTCGGCTTTTCGTGGAGCATGGCGGACATGAAGGCAAGACCCCTGGCTTTGCCGCCGAGAGATCCCTGGCCGATCTTGACGAAATCATTGACATCCGGATCGAAATGGGACGCTTTGAATTGGGCCACGACCCCTTTCTGCCGCCATTTCCGAAGGGTGTGGATGTTTGAGACGATGAACTGCCGCGCCTCGTCGGCGCTGTCGAAATCGGAGGCCGTGACTTCGCGAAAGGTGGAGGCCAAGGTCACTTCGGAGCGAGCCATAAGCCACCGTGAGAAGTGATTGCGCGTCCCGTGATACCAAAGGCACTCTTCCGGGATGTGGGCGACCTTTTCCTCGAGTTCGCGAAGGTTGGAGGCCCGGGCGATTTCCGTGCCGTCGGGCATACGGAAAACAAAATCCCCGAACCCCAGGTGGTTCATGAAAAAATCGTGAAGCTCTGCAAGGAGGTTCGGCGAATTCTTGTCGAGAAAAACCGCGGGAACACGCTCCGCCTTGACCCTGTTCGAGGGTTCGGAGCTCATGAGGAGAAGAGGAAGGTCGGGGATCTCTTCCCGAACCTTGGAGAGAAATGCGAATCCTGCGTCCTCTTCCAGTCTGCGGTTCTTCGGGATTCGCGTATCCGCAATGACACCCATGAGGTAAGATCGGAACCGGTCGTAGAAAGCCAGGGCCTCTTCATAGGTCTCGGCGTGGAGGATCTTGGGTCTTGCCCGCATGGTGACCAGCCGGTGTTCCTCGTTGAGTCCCACCTCCAGGACCGCCTGCGTTTGTTTCACCACTTCCTTGTAAATGAGGGGCAGGAAGGAGGAATAGTACAGGGGGTTGTCTTCGATCAGGATGAGGACCCGGACCTTTGCCCGGGCCGTGTCAAACTCGACATTGAGCCGGTCTTCAGCGTTTTTCACAAGGGCCAGAAGCAGATCGGAGTTCCCTGACCAGACAAAGATCTTGTCGATCCCCGTCACATCCTTGCCCTCCATGACGGGAGAGATGCTCCGGATGGTGTGGGCAAGGAGGATAACGGGAAGCTCGGGCTTGATTCTCTTTATCTCACGGCCGAGGGAAAAGGCATCCATGTCATCGAGGTGGGGCATGGTCATGACCATGTCGAATTTCTTTTCGTTCAGGTGCTCCAGGGCGGCGTAGGCGGAGGAGGTTCGGGTCACCCGGGGCGGCTGGCTCAGATTCAGCCCGCTGTACTCGTTGATGATTCTTGATGCGAGACTGCCGTCCTCTTCCAGGATGAAGGCGTCATAGGGACTTGCCACGAGCAGGATATCCCGAATCTTGACGGCCATCAGTTCATAGAAAGCCTTGAAACGGGTATAAATCTCGGCAGACAAGTCGATCTTTTTTACAGCCACCCGACACTCCCAATGCGGCCCTCCGGGGCCGCAACCCAATGAAATCTGCCGGGGCAGATTTCATACAGCGCCCCTTCGGGGTTCCTATCCGGTGTCACTCCCCCACCTTCTTATACGCCTATTGCCGCTCCATGCCAAGGCCATAGCGCAGGCGGCAACCGGCGGGCGGATAATGCCGTACCAACCTCCGCGTCCTAGCATGAAATCCGCGAAGCGGATTTCATGCGTCGATGATGCCGAGTGCTTCGTCGCGGTATGCTTCCATGACATAGGGGATTCCCGTGACTTTGGCGCACTCCTCGGTGAGGGAGAAAAGGTCCCGCCTGCCGATATAGGGAATTTCCCAATTCCGGGAGCCGGCCATCAGTTGCTGAAGCCCCACTTTGATCTTGTCCACGGCGCTGAAGATACCGATGGCGCCGAGAGGCATTTTGTCCACATCGGCACCGTATTTTTCTTTCAGCACCTCGTAGTTCATGAAGATTTCCTCTTTGGTCGAGCCGTACCGTGAAACGGACGTGGGAAGCCCTTTGTCCTCTCCCCGCAGCCACTTTTCCGTGTTTTTTCCCACCATGCCCGGGATCATGAGAGCGCGGCCCATGCAAACGGCTTTGCAGTAAGGCGCGCCGAGGGCGAGGGCCTTGAAGACATGGTCTTCCGAGGAGAAGCCGCCGGCAAAGGCGATGTCGGGGACCCACTTTCCCCTGCTCGCCAATCGATGGCAGAGCTCGTAGGCCATGGAGTGCAGGTAGATGGACGGAATTCCCCATTCGTTCATCATTCTCCAGGGGCTCATGCCTGTACCGCCCGGAGCGCCGTCGATGGTAAGAAAATCGATCTTGGCATCACTCGACCAGCGGATGGCCATGGCCAGTTCTCTCATGGGATAGGCGCCTGTTTTCAGCGTCACTCTTTTGGCACCGAGATCCCTGATTCTCTTCACCTCCTTCATGAAGCCTTCCTGGTCAATGAACCCGAGGCGGGAATGGCGCTCGAACTGCTTCAGGGGCCCGGCTTTGAAGGCGGCCTGAAAAGCAGGGACTTCCGGATCCGGGGTGACGATGTAGCCTCGTTTTTTCAGCTCAATGGCACGGTCGAGGGAATTCACCTTGATCTCTCCGCCGATACATTTGGCGCCCTGCCCCCACTTCAGCTCAACGGTCTCCACGCCGAGCCGGCTTACCACATACTCGGCGACGCCCATGCGGGTGTCTTCCACGTTCATCTGCACCAGGATGTCTCCGTAGCCTTCGTGGTATCGACGGTACTCCCTGACCCGGCGATCCATTTCGGGTGATTTTTTCACCTTGCCGTCAGCCCCGAACTCCAGCCCTGGATCGATGCCGCAGACATTCTCTCCGCAAACAAGGCTGATTCCGCTGATGGCAGCGCCCACAGCAAAGTGCTCCCAGTTCTTCCGGGCGATATCCGTGCTCCCGAGAGCGCCCGTAAAGATGGGCACCTTCATTTTTACCTTGTTCGTGACACCGAAGGATGTCTCCGTGTTGACCGCCGGAAACGTGGCTTTGTCCGGGTCCGATTCTACCCCTTTGGCACCCAGGGCATAACCCATGATGTTGAGGTGTGAGTAATCGACGGGATAGTCCTTGTCCGCGCCGGCCGTGATGCTTCCGAAAGGCTGCGGGTAGAGCAGTTCTCTTCCTCGAAAGGTGGCATGAAACATATCGCAACCACCCCGGCAGCCGTCCACACACCGGCTGCAAATGCCTGATTGAGGTGCCACATCCCGCGACCGGTTGCCGGTCTGGAGTGCTTCGTCCGAATTCGGTCTTTGTAGATTCATCGTGTCTCCCCCTTTATTTTGAAATAAAAAAGGCGTCTCCCTTCGAAGAGACGCCTTTGTCTGCTTACATGAAATCTGTTTTACAAGTCGTTGTGCAACATTCAGCCGGGCAGGCTTTCTCGGAGACCGGAAATCGTCCTCCCTTTTAAGGCAAGCGAATGAGATGTGTCAAGCAGTTTTTGCTTTATTTTTCCGGATTTTTTAAGTGGCGCTTGACGCCGCCCTCAGATCTCATCGGAGAGCAGGACGGCTTCAGCGATGTGGTGCATGGACTTGCGCGAATCCATGCTTCTTTTCTGCATCCACCGATAAGCCTGTTCCCCTGTCATCTGGCGCCTACGCATGAGGATCTCTTTCGCCCTCTCAACCAGTTTGCGGGTTTCCAGCTCTTCCTGGATGACCTTGGTTTTCACCATGAGTTCCGTGTTGAAGATGGCCACGGCAGCCTGATTCGCCACCGTCTTGATCAAATTGACCTCTGTTTCAGAAAAATCGTGGGTTTTTGAGGTGAAGCAGTTCAGCACGCCGATGACTTTGCCTTCCTTGATCCGCATGGGGACACTCACCATGGAGACAAGACCCAGTTTTCGCGCCATCTCTTTTTCCTTGAAACGCTGCTCCTGAAGCACGTCTTTGATGATCAGCGGCTCGCTATGAGCGGCCACATATCCCACAACGCCTTCGTTCATGTTCAGGGACCGGTCCTTGACATATTCCGGGTCGATGGCTTGGGTGGCTTTGAGCCTGATCTTCTTGTGCGTTTCTCCATCGTCGATGAGCCAAAGGGAACAGATTTCGACGCCTGTCACCTTGGCCGTGACCATGACGATGAGTTTGAGGATTTCTTCCAGATAGAAATCGGACGTGATGGCCTGGCTGATATCCATCAGGGCCTTGATGTATTTGTCGTAGGTTTCGGGCGATATCCGGTCCATGTTATAAACCAGGAGTACCGGAGCAATGGAGTACTGGAGCAGTGGAAAAACGCGGCTGATGGATGGAAGTTACCATCACTCCAACACTCCAGGACTCCATTACTCCAATCTTTCTCACCTCACGCTTTTTTGCCACTCCTTGGCAAAGATCTCCGCGACCTTGTTGATCTGGCTGGCATCGATCTTGAGAGCTCTGGCCACTTCTTGGTAAAGCTGCCTGCGGTACTGATTCTCCGCGTCGACGAGGCTGTTCAGGTCCCTTTTCTCCTTGAGATTCAACCCCCCGGTGTTGACGGCGGACACGTAGCCGTCGCCTCCTTCCTTCACCACGCCCTTTTGATAAAAGGGTTTCATCTGCTGATAGTTGCTCTTGAGCTTTTCTTTCAAGGCGCGAATGGTGGGGTTGGAGACCGTGGTCACATCCTCCGCCCAGGCGGAGGAATCAAGAAGAGCGAGAAGCCTGAGCCTCCATTGGGAAGTCTTGTCTCCCTTGGCCGGAGTTTCTTCGGATCCCCGCACATCTTTAACGATTTCTCCGGCCACGGACTCGACCTTTTCCGCCGGGAAGTAGATGTTGATGGTGACGCAAGCGAACACGCAGGCCACCAAGGTAAACAGAACGATCCAGCGCGATCTGCGATTTCGTTTCATCTTTTCCTCCTCGAACTGCAAATAGTCTGATGCAGGCCTAGGGCAGCAGGGGAACCGGTCCTCCAATGTCGACCCGTGGGGAGGTCTCTGACGAGTTCTCAACCGGAAATTGGCACACTGGTGTTAACCACCCTCAGGGCTCTGAGGTCATCCGCAGGGTAGGCGCATCACTCCATGTGAAGCGGAGCCTGCACGCTTTGGGTTTACCCCATGACTCGCTGACTTTTTGGCGCCGGTTCGTGCCTCCGCAAAAGTGGTTGGGGATCGGAAGAGACCTCCCCACGGGTCGACACCGCGCGATCTCGATTCACCCTGCGTAGACATTACAAGCCAAGGCCCTAATCCACTACAGGACGTTCCTGGGAGGCGGTCACACGCTTGATCCTCTTGACCATATCCTTAAAGCTGATGGTGTTGCTCCCGGGACTTCCAATTATAACATCTACCCCTGAAAAGCCACCCTTTTTTACAAGATACTCCCGTCCGCTTTCCTGGATCGTGCCGTTGATTTTGAACAGGTCGTTTTCCAGGGAGGCTTTGAGGCCGATTTTCTCGTAGGGCAACTCCTTGAACAAAGAAACGAAAGCGCCTGTCACCCCGCTGAAGGGACTCGCGCCGCCGCCGATCTGGGCGATGTTGTCCACCGCCTGCACGCTGATCTTTTGCGGCACGTCTTTTTTCTTCACGGTTTCCGTGATAAGCACGAATTTCTGCGGCTGTCCGTCGGCGATTTCCAGCCCCTTGACGCTACCCCTCAAGCTTCCTTCGATTTTTCCAAAGGCGGTGTCGCGGGTCATCTCCGCAAGGTTGAGACCTTCCCACACCGCATCCAGTTGAATGATCGGCGCGAGGGAAAGGGATCTCGTCCCGCCGATGTTGGACAGGGTGATTTGCCCATTGAAAAGGTCGGCCACGATTTCACCCGTGGTGCGGAGGGCGCCGCCATCCCATCGCACGGGATCCAGCTTGCCGCGGACCGAGCCTTGCAAAGACCCAGGCCATATCCTGGAGAGCCAAGGTCCCAGGTCGATTTCCTTGATGGTGATTTTCGTGTCGAGGTCCGGGGAACCGCTGAAGGGGTTCAGCAGGATGATCCGGCCCAGCTCGATTTGTCCGCCCGCGACCTTGAGCGATAAGGGAGAGGGTGTTGACAGGCGGTCCGGTGCGGCTCTGAGCGGAATGTCTATGGGCTGTGCCGGCAGGAGAGGCAGCTCTAGAGACTGCATGGAGAGGCTGCCCTTGAGCTCGCCGGGGCTCTTGCTGACCGCTCTATGTTCTTCCGTGCTTTTCGCCCCCGCCTGATACCAGAAAGGCAGATCCATATCGATCCCCCTAAGAAGGATCCCGTCGCGTTCCAGGGCAGCCGTTCCTTCTTGCCAGAAGGCATGTCCTTTCACGGTCCACCGGGCGTCCTGCCTGCTCATTTCCATGTCCGCTGAAAAAAAACCGTTGAGTTGAAGATCATCCAGGAAAGGGCTTTGGTGTTTGTAGGGTTCCGCGACGAATAGACGATAGAGGGGCCTCAAGGGAGTTTTGGCCAAGTGGAGGCTCAGTTCGGGCTCTCGTGACGTTTCCGAAGAAAGCATTCCCTGGGCCGTCAATACGGCAAGGTTTCCAACCTGGAGTCTGAAGTCGGAGAGGTCGGCAGACAGGAAGTCGGACTCGATGCGGCCCTTTCCATCGGAAATCAAAGGGTGCTTGCTCAGGTCAAGATAGAAGCGGTCGTAGAGGACTTCCCCCTTTGTGACGTACAAAAAGACGGCCCCGGTCAATGACGAGTTTTTCGCGAGCGTTCCTTCCATGGAGGGTTCTAGGACGAGGGAGAGGTTTTCTGCAAGGTACCTCCCGTCAGGACTCTCGAAAGAAAGTCCCTGGATCTCCATCTTCGAGGTGATTGTCAGCCGGCCGTCTCCGCCCAGGGCGGCCTGAGCGTGAAGAGAGTCCGTGGACTGGATTTTCCAGCCCGGTGGAATGAATTTCATGGACTGGAGAAATTCCAGCAGGTGTACGTCCTTTCCCTTTGCGCCGAAGGAAATCGTTTGCTCTCGGATTTCGGTGAAGCATGAGAGGTCCTTAAGGGTCGACGTTTGAAGACTGAGTTCAGGCAACTGGAGGGTTTTCGCATCCATGTCGAACCTTCCCCTTGAGGCTTGTCCCTCGATCGCCTCCAGGTGGAGTTCCCGCCCTTTCGTTTCCCATTTGGCGGTGGGCACTTGGAAACTCAGCGCTTTCAGATCAAACGCCGGAAAAGTGCCGCTGAATGAGAGGCTGATCGTGCCCCGGTCGAATTGGGCTTTCCCGGCATGAAGCGCGGAATCAACGCAGTTCGCCGTCAGGAGCGTTTCAAGGCTCGAAAGGGCGCCCTTTGCCTGAATGTCCCCGGTGACATGGGTCTGAAATTGAAACCCGGGTGTGGCCAACGTCATCATGTTGTCCTGCAATCGGGCCTGAAGGTCACACGCCCACATTCGGAAATCCTGGCTCAAATTGCCCTCCAGCCGGCCGCTGGCAAGGATGAAGCCCGTGAGCGAGAAGGAATCGAGTTTACTCTTCAGCGGGTTCGGGAGCAGCGGGATCAGGTTTTGGGGTGCGGCTTTCAGATCCGTGACCTTGATGGAGACCTTCTCGTTGAAATCGGCATGAAGTTCACCCCTGAACTCCGCGACCGAGCCGAGGACACCATGGACCCACGGGGCCGCCAGGATCACCTTTCGCACATCAAGGCGTCCTCTGGCTTCGAGCAGTGAACGCAAAGGAACGAACCGGGTTCCTCTCCCTTCATGGAGGCTCATTCCATCAAAGGAGATTTTGAGGGATTCAAAATCAACGGTTTCACCTTCCCGGCTGTAAAGGATGCCTGCTTCCATGAGCGCATTTGTCACGTTTCCCTGCGGAGTCACAAGCGTGATCTCTTCCCCTTTCACCCTTGCCTGGATGCCGTGCTCCAGCGGGAGAACAGGCTTGTCCGTGATCACCTTGAAGCGGGGGATCTTGAGATCCATTTTGTCGGAAAGACTCTGAATGCGAATTCCGCAACCCATGTCAAGAAATTGCCCGGGATTCAGATAGGCGCTGATCCCGTTTAAGTTGATCTTCAAGTCTCCCAACTGAGCGGTGACATGACCCTCCTGCATCCTTGCTTCTCGGACTCGGACCTCTTCAACCACAAAAAAGGAAATAAGGCCGCCGAGGATTCTGCGAATCAAAGAGGGTCTTTCTACATAGATGGCGATCTCCGGTGGTCTCCAGCCCTGGTTCATGGATAAACTTAACCCGTTCACCCGCAAGTCCTCGAAGAGGAGGGTTCGACGGCCGAAGGAACCTTCCAGGGAGATCCTCGCAAAAATCTCGGGGATCTCAAAATAGAAGCCCTGGATGTGCTCGATGAATTGAATGCCTTTTGCGCGGACGGAAAGAGGATGGCGAGAATAAGCTATTTCCTTGATCGAGCATTCCGTGCCGGTGAATCGGGAAAGGGCGCTTTCCGCGAGTCCCTTGAGCTTTGATGGGTTGGAGTAATAATAAAAGCCGGTCCCTGATAAGGCCAGAAGGCCAAGCAGAAAGAAGAGAAAGAGGACAATGAGGATTTTCCGTTTTCTGGACATGGCTGTCTATTTTTCCAACCGGCTTTTCGCCATCTCGAGGAGTTTTCCTTCATGCTCTGAAAGACCACGGAAGAAGCCGAGCATGTCACGAACGCAATAGCCCTCACGTTCCAGCACGGCCTCGAAAACCGGAAAATTTCGGTGGTAGAGACTCACAGCCATGAGGTAGGCATTGTTCAGGGGGGCCTGGCCGAAATGAACGAACCTTTGGGATTTGAGACGGCTTTTCAGCACCTCGAAAGCCTCCAGACATCGCAGGAAAGATTTTTCTCTTTCCCTGAGCTTTTCCTCCAGGGGAAGGGCGGAAGCGTATAGGCGCTGCAGTTCTTCAAGCACAGAGCCCAGGAAAGAAGAAAAAAGCCGCTCGTCCTCGATGGAGGCCATGGCCTCCATCGTGTGAGGGTGGGAAGGTCCGCGTGTTTTTTCGAAAAACAGAAAAGCGCCCCACTTGCCCACGGTTTGCGCCAATCCTTCATTGAACTCTCCCTGCCCCTTGACGAAAAGCGTGGTGTGCGTCATTTCATGGAGAATGATCTCAGCGAGTTCCACTTCAGAGCCATCGATGAGATTGAGGGTGAGGGGATCGCTGAACCAGCCGAGGGTGCTGAAAGCTTCCGCCCGGCCGATGACCACGTCCAGGTTGTCTTGGAGGAGCTTGTGTTTTTCCTCCTGCGCTTCTGCAAGATCGAAGAACCCCAGGTAGGGCATTCTCCCCACCACAGGGAACCACCACGTCTTAAGGATCAGTTTGTCTTTCGGAGCGGCTGCAATCGTGTAAATGGGGGGTTGGGTAGAGCGCAGGTCAATGGTTTGGTAACTGGATGTTTTCTTCAGCCCCAGCTCTTTTTCCCCGAACTCCTTGATCTGCGCAACGAGAAGCACCTGTTCTCTTTGAGAAGGATTCAGGGAACCGTCGGCCATGGCCTGCTGGACCGGGACGGCGTTGGAAAGAAGACGGATCTCCCCGACCGCGGCGTGAAAGACATACCCCGCCCTGCACCCGGAGCCAAAGACGAGGACGGCTACAAGACAGACACAAGCCGAAAAAGAAAGTGTAGACGATTTTGTCACCCTAGCGCGATTATTCTCTTTCATCGATTTGTTTGACGCTCTTCTCTCGTTCTCCGTGCGCCGTGCACCGTAAACCGTCATTCCATGTATTTTTCATACCAGTGCTGGAACACGATGAGGTTCCAGAGCAGCCAGGACGTGTCTTCCCGCTCTTTCATGTGGTCGGTGACCAGCTTCTTGACGACGTCATACTCGAAGAAGCCCTGGTTTCTGATCCGCGCTTCGTCGAGATAATCATCGATGAGGAAACGGAGTTCTTTCCTGAGCCATGCTCCGATAGGCATCTCGAATCCCCATTTCGGTCTTTGCCGGATCGAGGGAGGCAGCAAATCCCGGAAGGCCTCCAGGAGAATCCGCTTTCCCCCGGTTGCCTTGAGCTTGGTCATTCCTCTCAAGGCAAATGCATATTCCACGAAAGAATAGTCCAGGAAGGGAACCCGGACCTCCAGGGAGTTCACCATGCTCATCCTGTCCACCTTGGTCAACATGTCTCCGGGGAGGAGCCCTTTCACATCAAGGTAGAGCATGAGGTTGATCGTGTCCCCGCGAAAGGCATCCTGCTTTCGAGCGATCGAGTCCTGAACGAGTCCGAGGTAAAAGTTGCCGGCTAGCGGCGCCTTGAGAAGTTTCCTGCGAAGAGCAAAAGGGAAGATCTCCCGCCAGCCGCAAAATCTGGCCGGGAAAGACCGACTCATGCCGCGAAGAAATTTTTTTGCCCGTCTGATCTTCTCAAGATTCGGTTTGTCCCTCGCATCAGGCAGGGCCTGAACAAGGGGAGCGATCACGCCCTGCCGCATGAAGTTCGGGATTTTGCTGTAGTACCCGGACCAGTATTCCCCCAGGTACATGCGGTATCCCGCAAAGAGTTCGTCACCGCCGTCTCCGGACAAAGCGACCGTGACGTGATTTCGAGTTTCTCTCGAGACGATGTAGGTAGGCACCGCCGAAGAGTCGGCAAAGGGTTCGTCAAGGTTTTCAAGAACAGCAGGGAAAGCATCCAGGATGTCTTTGTGACCGAGCTTGAATTCGTGATGGTCCGTATGGTTGAACGTTGCCGCCTCCAGCGCATAAGCGGTTTCATCAAAGGAGGGGAGATCTTTGTACCCGATCGAAAAGGTCTTCACGGCTTTGGTCGAATTTCTGCTCATGAGGGCGACGATGATGCTCGAATCAACACCCCCGCTCAGAAAAGCTCCCAGAGGGACGTCGGCGATAAGGCGGCGCTTCACGGATTCTTCCAGGAGTGTTCTCAGACGGGTTTTGCTCTCATGGAGGTCTTCGCAGGGGGGCTCCCGCTGCAGGCTGTTGTCCCTGTTGATGTCCCAGTAACGTTTCGTGGAAACCCTGTCTTTTTCCAACACGAGGAAGTGACCTGGAAGAAGTTTGCGGATATTTCGGAAAATCGTCCAGGGGGCCGGTATATAATTGAGGGTTAGATACAGATCAAGGGCTTCGGGGTCGATTTCTCTTGACACGTCCGGGTCACAGAGGATTGATTTAATCTCCGACGCGAAGATCAGCCGGCGTCCGTCCCAGTAGTAAACGAGCGGTTTGATGCCGAGACGATCCCTTGCAAGCCAGAGACGCTTGCTCCGGTTGTCCCAGAGCCCGAAGGCAAACATGCCGTTCAAGTGCCTGAGGCAATCGACGCCTTCTTCCTCATAAAGGTGAATGATGGTTTCGCTGTCCGTGCGGCTCTTGAGTGTATGCCCCCGGGACTGCAGGTCTTGCCTCAGTTTTTCAAACTCGTAGATCTCTCCGTTGAAAACCAGCCGGATGCTCTCGTCCTCGTTACCCATGGGCTGGCGGCCTGCGGGAGAGAGATCGATAATACTTAACCTCCGGTGGCCGAGGCCTAAAGAGCCTGAGATAAATTGCCCTTCATCGTCCGGTCCGCGGTAGGCAAAGGCGTCACACATGCTCTTGATGAGATCGTGGGTGACTTCCTTACCGCTCAGATCGATTTTTCCGCAAATGCCGCACATAAGGAATTTTTGATTTTAGATTTGCGATTTTTGATTATTCATATCTTACAAATATCGGATTCGACGTCAAATGCTTCTTTGAATCCATGAGCCGATAATAGGTCAACTCGCCGGGAGCCAATTCTTCATCCCTCAGTCGGACTTCCAGGGGTGTTTCGCCCTCGAAGGAGCGAAGCAGGGTCCCGCCCCGAATAAGAAGGATTTTGATGTCGCCCTTGTTTCCGCCCTGGAAGGAGACGCAGAACTTGATGAGGGGAGGCTCCCTGGTCGTCAGAATCTCTCCCATGACGGCCCTTCGGCCGTCGCTTCCGATCGCCTGGAAGTCATCCAGCCTGGGCCAAACCGCACCGTCTCCTCGGGAGCAATACATGCGCCCCTTGTTTATGGCTTCGAGCACCGCCTCTTTGGTAAGGCTCTTGATGAGAAAGGTCGTGGGAAAAGCCCCCAGTCTCAAACCCAGCCTCCCCTCCTCGTGGAAATCAGCCGCTGAAATGCCCCAGGCCGGACTCCTCCTTTGGCCCCGGCAATACTCCTTCAGCACCCTGTCCCATTCCTTCCCCGGATCGGTGGCCGTGATCACATCCCCGTAGATGGCTGCAAATCCGGTGTACTCCACCGACTGGTGAAGAACCTCAGGGTAGGGCGGGGTGTGGACGAAAATGGGGCCGTGTTTTCTGATGCCCGATCTCTGTTCAGGATAATTCCAGAACGCAAGCCCCCCTCGCCTGTTTACAAAGTTGATGGTCTCCTGGAAGGGGCCGATACCCTGGTCACCTCTGTATGGGCGGTAGAGGCTGCTTCTGAAGGGGTTGTAATCCAGGATGGCGAGGCCGGAAAAAACCATGAGCACAGCGCCCGCAACACGGAGGCGGCCCCTCCACCAAAGGAGCAAAAAACCAGTGCACAGAGGGATGGCGAAAAGGGCAAGCCCGGGTATCAGGCGCCGGGTGTACTGAAAGGACATCCGGTTTCCCACACTCGGCAGAAGGGCGTAATCCTCGGGGTCGTCGAAGTCCAGGATGAGCATTCGCCGATCATATTGATGAAGCGTGAGATCACCCCTCAACCATGAGCCTGACCAGTAATAGAAGGGGGATGCAATGCACCCCGGGATGAGGATCATATCGGGATACTTGGCCGCGACCCTCCTGATCTCCGCAATGTATTGATCGGCGCCGCCGGTCATGATGGACGGGAATTCTTCTTTGTAACTTAAGATGTTCCTGAAAGGGGGAAGCCCGTAGGCGACCGCCACGGTATGGTGGTCGTTAAAACAGAGAACCTTAAATCCTCTCGATCGTGCAAGAAGGACGACCTCCTCGATGCTGTGTTTCCCGTCACTGCGGGTGGTTCGGATATCGAGCAGACCCGGCACAGCCAGGTAATCCGCATGGTTTCCGGGAAATGCTTCTCCAGGTGCAAAAAGCAGAATCAAAAGCAGAAGGGGCAGGAGCGGGGCAATTTTGCCAAAGGAGGCGGGTTTCACGCAGCGGGTCCAGCCGTTTCTTTTAAATTGACAGGGGGCAGGGTTATGGCGTAAATTTTCATGACTTCAAATTAAATCACATTCTGCAATGAGTGTCTATTCGAAAGAGGCTTGTTGACCTTCCCATGAGACCAGTCGCAGGCAACAGGGTATGAGAATAAAGTTCTGGGGCACGAGGGGCTCTATCGCAGTTCCCGGGAGGCAGACCATCCGCTACGGAGGAAACACCACGTGCCTGGAAATCACCCTGGAAAGCGGTCGGGTGGTCATCATTGACGCCGGCACAGGGATTAGGGCCCTGGGTGACAAGCTCGCTTCGGAAAACGAAAAAGTCGATATCCATTTGCTGGTTACCCACATTCACTGGGACCATGTCCTCGGCTTTCCCTATTTCACGCCCCTGTACAGGTCGAGCAGTCACATCCTGATCGACGGGTACCCCACCTGCGTAAACGGCCTGAGGAACACCTTTGACAATAAAATGGGAGATGGTTTCTTTCCGGTGAAGTTTGCGGACCTGAAGGCGGAAATCCAGTACTTGGAAATCCTGAAACACAGACCCCTCGAAATCGACGGCACGGTGATCGACGCCATCCCCCTGCACCATCCCCAGGGGGGGTACGGCTTCCGTTTCCGGGAAGGCGAGAGGACCTTCGTCTTTCTCACGGACAACGAGCTGCGAAAGGAGGGATGGAAGGAGCGGTCTTTCCATGATTACGTGGAGTTCTGCCGCAACGCGGATCTCCTGATTCACGATGCCCAGTACACGCCCGAGGAGATCGAGGAACGCCGGGACTGGGGACACTCCGATTACCTTTCCGCCTTTGATCTGGCGTATACGGCAGGCGTGAAAAATCTCTTCCTTTTCCATCACGACCCTTCCAGAACCGATGCAGAGGTTACCGTGATTCAAGGCAAGTGTGAAGCGCTTGCACAGGAAAAGAAGTCCATTCTCATCATTGATGCGGCCCAGGAAGAAAGTGAAATTTTGCTGTAATGTTTGAACTGATCATTCAAGAAAACAAGGAAAAGAAAAATCAGCCCCGTGTCTGTCTCGGACTTCGATTGAAGATCGCCGGCCACGAGACCGTGTGTCCGGTCACGAGGCCATGCGAAGATCTCAGGGCCTTTGATGCGGAGATGGAATCCATCCTGGGGCAGGTTGAGGGGATCAAGAAAAAGGCCGGGGAGCTTTTCGAGAGGTCGTCCACGCAAGGGAAGCTGGGCCTCCGGCCGGACATGGCGCCTGCGGAGATCTGGACCATCCTGAACGGCATCAGGGACGACAACGAATTTTCCCAATCCTTCAACAGCCTCGACGAGGGCAAGAGGCGGGATGTGGCGGAGCACATCCTCACCAAATGCAACATCTTCTCAGGCAAAGCCGCCGTCTTTTCGTCCCGCTACGACGAAGCCACCGCCATGATGGCGTGACCGGCCCGGGCCGCGACTGATCTCAGCCTGCCATTGCGAGCCCGCAGGCCGCGACAATCTCCATCCATAGGGTCATACTTTGCGTTCCTTTCCTTCCCAGTACTTGGCTCTCAACTCCTGCTTTAATATCTTCCCGTAATTGTTTTTGGGCAGCTCATCCACGAAATCCACGGACTTGGGCTTTTTGTAACTGGCGATATGATCCCTGCAAAAGGCTATCAATTCGCCCTCTGTCACGGATTTTCCCTCAACGACGGACACCACAGCCTTAACCGCCTCACCCCACTTGGGGTCGGGAACCCCAATGACCGCTACTTCTTTGACGGCTGAATGCTTGATCAGGACTTCCCCGATCTCTCGGGGATAGATATTTTCACCGCCGCTGATGATCATGTCCTTTGAACGGTCCATAATGAACAGGTAGCCGTTTTCATCCATGTAGCCCACGTCTCCCGTATGAAGCCAACCATGCCTCAGGGTCTCTGCCGTCGATTCCTCATTGCGCCAATAGCCCTTCATGACCAGATCCGAACGGGTCACGATTTCTCCTATATCGCCCGGTGGGAGTTCGTTGTCTTCAGAGTCAAAGATCTTGACCTCCACGTCGGTGCGTGCAAACCCGGCGGATGAAAGCCGCTTCAACTGCTCCGGCGTCCCTTGAAGGACGTGTTCCCAGTGAGGCAGATACGTGATGGTCATGGGTGATTCGGCCTGGCCGTAAAGCTGAACGAGGCAGGGGCCCAGTTTTCTCATAGCTTCCTTCAAATCCTCGGCCAGCATGGGGCCGCCGCCGTAATTGAGGGATTTCAACGAGCGGTGATCATACTGTGTCACTGCCGGACTGTCGATCATCAACCTCACCATGGTGGGGGCGACGAACATGTTTGTCACACGGTGTTCCTGAACGAGCCTGAGAACCATCTCCGGATCAAAGGATTTGGATTCCGGGATGACGTTTGCCGCCGCTTTTCCGATGTTCGGCAGGGCGTAAAGGCCGCTTCCATGGGACAAGGGCGCCGCGTGGAGGATTACATCATCAGGGGTAAAGCCTGGGCAGATGTCCGCATAGAAGTTCATGGTCATTGCCATGAGGTTTCTATGGGTAAGCATGGCCCCTTTGGGCATGCCCGTGGTTCCGGAGGTGTAGAAGAGCCATGCCAGCGCATCGGGATGGACATCCACATCCGTGAATTGTTCCGTCTCGGAAGCCATGAGGTTTTCATAATCGAGAAATTCCCCTTGTCCACCGGAAAGAACGATAAGATGCCTGGCCTTCGGAATGCGGTCCCGGATATCCATGACCGATTCATTGAATTCCTGGGACAGGATGACGGCCGCGGCTTCAGAATGATCGATGATGAAGGCAAACTCATTGGGATGGAGTCGAAAATTGATGGGAACCGCTCCGCAACCGGCCTTGAAACAGGCAAAGAGGGATTCCAAAGTTTGGGGGCAATTGTATTGCAGAACCGCCACTTTTTCCCCCGCTTGAACGCCGAGGCGCCTAAGGGCGTTTGCGAGCCGGTTCACCCTCCCGTTGAATTGGGCATAGGTCAATTTCCGGGTTCCATAGACGACGGCCGTATGATTCGGATAGCTTTTCGCGGACTTGGTCAGCAGGGCTCCCACATTCATCGGCAACCTCAAGTTGGAATTACCGAAAAGCTTGGGAATAGGAGTCTTTCGCTCCGGCTCAGTTCTTGCCCATGGTATTGGGGAGCCACAAGGCGATGTCGGGAAACAGGTAAAGGAGGACCACGACAATGCTCAAAATCCCCACATAGGGTAAAGCGCCTTTGGCTACCTCCGACAAAGGCCTGCCTCCGGAGATGGAATGGATAGCCACCAGATTCAGCCCCATGGGTGGAGTGATCTGGCCGAACTCGATCATGATGACCAGAACCACGGCGAACCAGACCCCGTTGAAACCCATGGCTTCAATGGTCGGATAAAGGATGGGCAGCGTCAGGAGCATCATCGAGATTCCATCGATGAGGCAGCCCATGACAGCATACATGGCACAGATAAGGAAGAAAAATTGCCACTTATCCAAGGGGGATTGGACGAGAAACGCGGAAAGTTCTCGTGCGATGTTCGCATTCACCACGGCAAAGGTGAGTATCTGGGCCCCCACGATGATGAACATGACCATGCAGTTAGCAGCCACGGCATTCGAGATGGCCTCTTTGAAGGAGGGCCAGGAGATCTCTCTGTAAAGCAGGCTGATGCCGAAAGCCGCGGCGCACCCTATTGCTGCCGCTTCCGTGGGGGTGACGATCCCAAAATAGATTCCCCCGAGGACAAAACCCATGAGGGCAAAAATCGGCCAGCAGTTGAGGAGCCCGATCAACATCTTTTTTCTGTCGGTTTCGGCTCTTTCTTTGGGAGCCAGTCGAGGATTGAGCAATGCCCGAAAAAGGAGGTAGGTCATAAAGAGAAGGGTAATCACAATTCCCGGTATCACGCCTGCCATGAAAAGGTCTGCAATCGATTGCTGAACCATGGACCCGTAGATGATCATGACAATGCTGGGGGGAATCAGAATACCCAGGCATCCTCCGGCCGCCAGGGAACCCATCAGAAACTTGTCGTCGTAACCTCGCGCCCTCATCTCAGGCAGGGCTACCGTTCCAATCGTGAGGGCCGTCGCCGTGGATGAGCCCGAAATCGCGGCAAAAATTGCACATCCCACGATGTTTGAATGAGCCAGACCGCCGGGAATCGGCCTCAGCCACTGGGAGATCCCCGCATAGAACCGGTTGGAGATGCCGGATCGCAGGATAATCTCTCCCATGAACACGAAAAGAGGCACCGCTGTCAGTTCAAAAGAATTGGAAATGTTCCAGAGAATGTCGCCCAGGCTTTGCCAAAGGGAGGTACCGCCCAGAAGACTGATGCCGATAAGACCGGTGAAACCCATGGCTGTGCCGATCCAGACACCCCCGACCAGCATAAAAACGATCATGACCACGTACAAGACCAGATACCCTTCCCATCCCATGTTATTTTTTCTCTCCTTCGTGGGCCGCCCCCGCTCGGGAGAGCAAGCGGTTTAATGTTTGAACGGCTTCGCTTAGAAAAAGAACCGACAGGGCCCCCATGCCGATAGGCATGATGATTTGGGGAATCCAAAGGGGGGTTGCCGAGGGCTGGATGGAAACAGAGTGAAATTGCACGCTGATCCGGGTGAGCATGGCCACTTCATAGGTGACCACGCTCGACAGCCCGAATGCCAGGAAGGCGGCGGCGCAATGGAGAAATGCTTGAGCCTTCCGAGGCAGTTTGTCCGTGAGAAGGCTCACCCGCAAAAAGTGACCCTTCCGGAAAGAATAACTGAACCCGAAGAACGTGCAGCCCACGAAAAAATAGGCGGAATACTCATCGGCGATCAGGGTCGAAAATTTCAAGAAATACCGTCCCAGAACCTCGACATTGATCAAGATCACCATCAGGATCAACAGTGCGCTCGACACGGTCCTGCCGAGTCGCGCAAGGTGGTCCATCAGGCGGTCTGCTGCACGCAACACGTTCATTTCATTCCCTTCCCGGCAGCAATGATGGAGCGGAATCCGGTATTACCGGCGACAGCCCTGAATCAGGGTCATTTGCCGAGGGCATCACTGATTTGCTTTAACATTTCTTGTGCCAGCGGGCCATTTTTCTGAGCCCACTCATCCCACATGGGCCGCATGAGATTCTTTGCCGCTTGAAGATCGGCTTGAGACAGCTCGAACAACTGCATGCCCTGTTTCACGAGATTTGCTCGAGCTTCGGCTTCGAACTGGGGCGTCAGCTCTTTGTACTTCCCGAACCATGTCTCCCCCTTTTTCTTCAAGACGTCCTGGACGTCCTTCGGAAGCTTGTCGAACTCCGAAGCGTTGATCAGCACGAATTGATGCCCCATCGCAAAGTTGATCATCAGCCCGTGGTGCACGAAATCGTATAGCTTCCAGTCGTTCACCGAAAGCGCTGACGTGATGGCGCCGTCAATGACGCCCCTCTGCAATGAGGTGGGGACCTCGGCTGAGGCTATGGAAACAGGAATGGCGCCCAGGGTCTTGAGCATGGTGACCTGCTCCGGGTTCCAGGCTCTGATCTTTTTTCCCTTTAGTTCATCGAGGGTCTTCACCGGCTTCACGGTCCACAGGTTCTGTGGCGGCATGGTCCAATGAAAAAAAGTTCGTATTTTGAACTTGTCCATCAGGTGATCATTCATCATGGGTGCAACCAAGTTCAGTGTCTTGAAGAACCCTTCGAAAGTTGTGCAAAGAAACGGCATGCCGTAGACGTTGAACTCGGGCACATCCCCGGCCTGGAAGCCCACGGCGCCGTCAGCCATCTGAACCTTGTCTGTGGCTACGATTTTTATTCCGTCGACCGGCTTGTACGGCAACTCGCCCGCTGCATAAAGATTGAGCTTCAGTTTATTTGCCGCTGAGGCGTTGATGTCCGCCATCATTTCGTTATAAGCTTTGACCACACGGTCGTTGGCAGGGAAGTAGGTGAAGAATTTCCAATCCGCTTCTCCGGCCGGCGCATTTGGGGCGATACCGAAAGCAAGGGCAAAAACGGAAACGACGATTGCAGTCAAAAACCTTTTCTTTACCATGACCTTCCCTCCTTGATTGGGTTTTGTTTACAGGCTTGGATGATGGTTGACTTCATTGGCCAATCCTTGACGCTCTCTCCTTTTCATTGTCCACCTTCACACCATATTCGTCGAAAGCTTTATCGACGCTTACGAACCCCTTTTGTACATCCTCCAGGACCTTGCGCGGATCGCGGTCGGAGGGGGGACCATAGCCTCCGCCGCCGGCTTCCACCATGCGCAGTTGATCTCCCGGTTTCAGGACGTATCGGCCCTTGGGATGCACTTCGTTTTCGTTGATCCAGTATTTACGAAGCCCCCCGGGTTTTCCGCCGGCCATACCGAGGGGCGGAAATTCGGTGCGTCCGGCAAGGGTGGAAATGGTACAAAGGCTCTTGGAATCGTTGCGGATGATGATTTCCTGTCCCAACCCGCCGCGATATTGGCCGGGCCCTCCCGAGTCAGCCAGAAGCTCCTTTTTGAGCATGGTCGTGGCCGTGAGGTTTTCCCACACCTCGATGGGCGTGCCGGTCATGTTGGAGGGCGACGGAACCGCGGAGGCCCCATCCATGCCTTTGAGGGCCCCGAAGCCGCCGGACGAGAAAAAGATGCTGGAAACCCCGCGGCCGTCCGGCCGCCTGCCCTGGAAGTTGACCAGATTGAGCATGCCTGAATCAGCCTGGATAAGGTCGGGGACTGCCGCCGCAAGGGCCCCGAAGACGAGGGGATTCACAAAATGGCCGATGATGTGTCGCCCTCCTGTCGGCGAAGGGGGGACGGCATTCAGGATGCAGCCTTGCGGGGCCACACACTTGATCGGCCGCACGGACCCCTCGTTGTTCGGTATCATGGGGATGGTTAGGCACTTCACGGCATAGGCGGCAAAAGCTTTCGTGTAGCAGAAGGGGACATTGATGCCGGCCCGAACGGCCTCACTCGTGCCGGAAAAATCGAATAGAATTTCGTCCCCTTTGATTTCCGTTCGGCAGGCCAGGGTTACCGGTTCCTCGATCGCCTCCACCTGGATGCGGTTGGAATAGGAGCCGTCGGGCATTTCACGAATTTTTTCTCTCAAAGCCCTTTCGGACTGGTCGATGATGGCCCGCGAAAGGGGTCCAAGGTCGTCAATCCCGTATTCCTCCATGAACTCGATGAGGAGCCGGGCGCCCACCTCGTTGCAGGTGATGTTGGCCATCAGGTCGCCGACGGTTTGCTCCGGGACCCGCACATTCGTCCTTATCAGATCGAGGAGTTCCTCGTTCAGCTTCCCGCCCTTGGAGAGCTTGCATATGGGCAACCGGAGCCCTTCCTCATAAACCTCTGTGGCCGTGGCCGAGAACCCGCGGCCACCGATATCCGGCAGATGGGTGATGCTCATGGTGAAACCAACGAGCTTCTCTCCCTTGAAAGCGGGTCTCATGACATTAATGTCGAACAGGTGTCCGGTTCCCAGCCACGGGTCATTTGTGACAATCACGTCACCGGGTTCAAGGGTCTGAGGCGGGAATCTTTCAAGCATGTGCCGTATGGTTTCAGGAGCGGTGCCGGTGAAAGATGGCACGCTATAGGTTCCCTGAGCCAGGGAACTCCCGCTGGGGTCGAAGAGCACAACGGAAAGATCATAGCTTTCTCGAACATTGGTGGAGAACGAGGTGTTCACCAGCGCGATCAAGATTTCGTCGGTGATGGACACGAGCCTGTCCCACATGATACCCAGGCTCACCGGATCGAAATTAGTCATGGTTTTCCTCCTTGCCGATTTCTGCAACCAGGTTGTAGCGATCATCGACCATCACTGTGTCGCCTATGCCGATGATGCAGGTCGATTCTCTTTCTTCAACGATGGCCGGGCCTTTCAGACTTGTTCCAGGCTTAAGCGCATATCGGTCGTAGATCGGAGCTTCCAGATAGGTCCTTGGTTCCGGAAAAAACACCCGGCGATGACCCTTCAGGGCAGTTCCCCCTGCAGTGTCTTCAGGATGGTACTTTCCGCCCGCCCCGGTGACGTTGCTTTGCGCTTCGACCTTCCAATTGACGATTTCCAGAGGCTCATCGATCAAACTGATCGAGTATCTTTTCTGGTACGCGGCCACGAAGAGGTTGGGAATCTGCTCGACCAACTCCCTTGAATCTCGCAGGTCGGGGAGGATAACTTCCACCTCGAAGCCCTGCCCCAGGTAGCGCATGTCCAAACGCCTGACGATTTTTATGTCTTTTTGTTCAACCCTCGCCTTTCTGAGAAGGCCGGAAGCTTCATCGATCAAAGGCTGAAAGGTCTCATTGAAAAGCTCGGGGGTCAGGTCGTCATAAAAGATCCGATGGGACCGCAAGCTGTCGAAAGACAGCGGACTCACGAGCAAACCGAAGGCGGAGAACACCCCTGCCCCAAAGGGGAACACGACCCGTGGGATCTTCAATTTTCGCGCGATGCGCAAAGCGTGTATAGGCCCGGATCCACCGAAGGCAATCATGGTGCAGTTGCGGTAATCGACCCCTCTTTCGGACGCATGAACACGAAACGCCCGCGCGCAATCCTCGTTGATGATTTCGTGGATGCCCCATGCGGCGTCAACCACGTCCAATCCCAGGGGAGAGGCAATCCTGTCCTTGATCACCCTTCTTGATGCCTCGACATCAAGAGCCATACGGCCTCCTACAAAAAAATCGGGGTCCAGGTAGCCCAGGACCAAATTGGCATCGGTCAGGGCGGCCTGGGTTCCACCCAGCCCATAGCAGGCCGGCCCCGGATCGGCGCCGGAGCTTTGCGGCCCTACCTTCATCAGGCCCCGCTGGTCCACCTCGGCGATGCTGCCGCCCCCGGAACCGATTTCTATCATATCGATGACCGGCGTCTTGATGGGCAGGCCGCTCACCTGCTTGAACTCATGAACCCTGGCCACTTCCATGTGGTATTCTTTCCGGGGAGTGCCCTTGCGGATCAAGCAACCTTTGGCCGTGGTGCCGCCCATGTCATAAGACAGGAGGTTGGGGAGATTCAGGTTTCGACCCAGGTGAGCGCTCATGAGAACGCCTGCCGCAGGTCCTGATTCAAGCATGCGAACCGGGAAACGTCGAGCCGTGTCGGTCGTCACGGTCCCGCCGCTCGAAGTCATGATATACAGATTCCCCCGAAAGCCCTCTCTTTGGAAGCCCTTTTCCAGTCGATCCAGATACCGGTCAACCACAGGCTGCACATAGGCATTGACGGTCGTCGTGGTAAAGCGGTCATATTCGCGCATGAAGGGGAACACTTCAGACGAACTCGAAATGTATAACCCCGGAAGGCGCTCCTTAATCAAGGCGCTGATCCGTTTTTCATGCATGTCGTTGAGGTAGGAATGGAGAAGGCACACAGCCACGGACTCCACGTCACGCTCAGCGGCCAGCCTGTTCAGCAGAGCCGTCAGGTGATCCGCTAGAAGAGGCGTCATCTCTTCACCGGTGTATGAAATCCGCTCTTCGATCTCAAAGCGAAGTGCACGAGGGATCAAGGGTTCAGGAAACACGAGTCGCAGGTCGAAGAGATCGTAACGGCGCTCATTGCCGATGTCCAGGATGTCCCGGAATCCTTTTGTAGTAATCATCGCCGTCCGTGCTCCTTTGCGTTCGATGACCGCGTTCGTCACCAAGGTCGTACCATGGGTGATGGTCTTGACGTTGTCGAAAGAAACCCCTTGCTCATTCAGCAACCTCTTTGCCCCATCGAGAACGCAAATCGAAGGATCGCTGGGAGTGGTCAGTTGTTTGTAAATGGCCACGTCACCGCGGTCATCGTCAACGAGAGCGAAATCCGTGAAAGTCCCGCCTATATCGATCGCCAGTCTGTAGGACATCTCGTTCCTCTCCTTAATCCGGTGCTCCCCGGTTATTTTACGCCTCTTAGAGCTTCTGGTTGCGAGTGAGAGGCGTTTAGTTACCGGTGATCAAGTTCATGAAAGACCCCTATGACCCGTTCGACCATGTGATCATTGATTTCCCAGTGCATGGCCATTCTCACCGCCCGGGCTCCGAATCGGATAACCAGAATGTCCTGTTCGGCAAGCAGGCGGATAAACTCTTGAACGCTGTACTTAAGGGGATTCACGTCCGCCAGAACCAGGTTGGTCTGAACGCTTTCCAAATCCACATGGACGCAGTTGCAATCAGAGATCCCCTCGGCCAGTCTGCGTGCATGGGCATGATCTTCAGCCAGCCGGTCCACCATGCGCTCCAGGGCCACGATGCCCGCTGCGGCCGGAATGTCGGTGGGCCGCCAGCCTCCCCCGAATCGCTGCCGGACCCGAACAGCCTCTTCAATGAACTTTCTTTCGCCTACGAGCAGGCCGCCGAGGGGAGCTGAAAGGCCTTTATTGAGACTGAGGGCCACGCTGTCCACATAATGGGTGAGGTGGCCGACGGGGATGCCCAGGCCGATTGCAGCATTGAAAATTCTGGCCCCGTCAAGGTGAACCGGGACGCCGTGGTTCTCGGCCGCTTCCCGGTACGCCTTCATGTGCGACTCGTCCACGATGGTTCCGCCGGAGCGATTGTGCGTGTTTTCAAGAACGAGCAGGCTGGTTCGACTGCGCTGCTCATCGCCTGGATCGAAGGCGGCAAGGAGATCGGGCAGGGCAATCACGCCCTTTTTCCCGGGCAGGGCCAGCGGCATGGCGCCGGAGAGCGCTGCGGGCGCTCCGCCTTCAGACAGGATGCAGTGAGATTGGGATTCGGCAATGAACCGGTCGCCGGGGGAGCAGAAGATATTGATGGCCGTCTGATTGCACATGGTGCATGTGGGGAAAAACAGGGCGTCCTCTTTACCCAGGATCTCCGCTCCCAGTTCCTCGAGACGCCTTTGTATCGGACTTTCCCGAAGGCCGAAGGAACACGGCTGCCTTGCCGCCCTGTTCATGGCTTCGATCATCTCAGGGGTAGGCCGGCCGATAAAGTCGCTCCTCAGGTCGATGAGCATGAGCTCAGGCCTCTTTCCGAGAAAAATTTATTCACGAAATAAGTGGTAGGGGAACGTCAACTCCTGGCAATCTTGCCGGTTGGTCGGCGCTTCAGCTAAAGAATGACCGGCATTTCCGGCTCGATGCATGGAAACATATATTGACCTGAATCATGAAGTCAAATATATATCTTGAATAGCTTTCATAACCACATGGTTATATCACCAGGGCTCGTCGGGAAACCTTGAAGTGAGGTGAGATAGGATGGACCTGGATCTGTTACGTCGGTTCGTGCACATCGCGCGTCTGGGCAATATAACTCAGGCAGCAGAGGATCTCCATGTTTCTCAGCCTGCTCTCAGCAAGCAGATCCGCCGTCTGGAAGAGGAGATCGGGGCCAGGCTTTTTTGTCGAAACGGCCGCGGCATCAAGCTGACCTCTGCGGGTCGGACTATGCTTCAGTATTGTCACAACACGCTTTCAGCCTGGGGAGAGGCACAGCGGGCGGTTCAAGGGGAAGTCCAACAAGAAAGAGAACAGATTCGGTTGATCACCTTTGTCACATTTGCCTTCTATCTGCTCCCCAATTTTCTGATTGATTTTTTGAGGCGGTATCCGAACCTCGACCTGGAAATCGAGCAGGCTACTAAGGAGCCCGTGGTGCAGCAAGTTTTACAGAGGCATTTCGACGCTGGCATCGCGACCCTGCCCGTGGGACATCCGGGTCTTGACGAAATTCCTCTCTACGTTGAGGAGTCGGCCTTGATCGTCAACCGTGACCATCCTCTTTACGGCAGAGAAGTGGTGCCCGCGTCGGAAGTGGGAGAGCATCTTCTGGTCACAAGTTCGCTGAACGCCACGTACAGGGCTTTTCTGTGGAGCGTGTTTCAGAACCAGGATGTGCAGTTAAAGGTGAGATACATTGTGCATTACTATCCCATGGTCATAAAAATGGTAAAGGCCGGGCTGGGCGCGGGGTTGGCTCCCATCGTGGCCCTGAATTCTCTGGACAGGGAAGAGGGTTCCATATGGGTCATTCGAATCGATCCCCCTTTGCAGCGCACGCTGGGCTGGATCGAACCAAAGGGGACCAGGCGCTCAGCGCGGGTCCAGACATTTTTCAAATACCTCACCCGTTATCTCGGAAAGCAGGATTTGGTTCCCTCTCTGGTCTGAAGAAGTGTTTCCAATCATCGTTTCCCGAGACATCACGACGACACCGGATAGTTATTTCCCCTCATGAGGACCGCTTGGACTCCGAGGGCCGCCAGGAGCACGGCAAGGCAAAGAAAGTAAGGAGCCCTCAGGCCGGCGTACTGGGCTGCGACACCGCCCAGGATAGGCCCCAAAACGGCGCCTCCTCCCAGGATGGACTCGTGCAATCCAGTCCCCCTTCCTTTCTTTTTGAGGAGTTGGACGGCATAGTAAAGGCTCGAGTAATAGGTGAGGCTGCAGGAAAAACCGAACATGACGAAGGCCAGAGCAAAAAGCACCGGCCGGCTGGAAACGCTGATCAATAAAATCCCCGCGATCGCCGAGAACTGCGCGCCAAACAAGTAGCCTTTTGAAAAAAGCCAGCGATCGGTTCTCCGGAGGACGAAGAAGCCCATGAACAGGGCCAAACCGACGAACCCGAGAAGCAGACCGATGGTTTGAGGGGGGATGTTCAATTCGCGGGCGAGCTTGGGGAACTGGTACCGGGTGTTTCCCATGACGAACCAGGAGGTGAAATTCGCGATCCACGCGGCGTAGAGAAAATGTCTGCGGCGACTCGGGGTTTCTATGTTCGCAGGAGGGGCTTTTTCCTCCCTGGACAGCCCGCTTTCATGGACCGAAGTGAAGACAAGGGTGAAAAGCGTAAGAGCCATGGCCGCTCCTGCGAAGAACGGGAGTCGAGGGTAGAGGCTGTAAAGAAATCCTGAGAAGATCGGCCCCGTGAGTGTCGCAGCGGTCCACGACAGGTTAAAGGTTCCGATGTCTCTGGCAAGCACGCCTGTCCCGGTGCCGGTCGGATGATCCGCGATCCACGCCTGGAGCGAAGGCCAGTAGATCGAGAGGGCCAGCCCGTTCAGGACCGAGAGGGCCAGAATCGTGGAGACCGAACTCACCTGGGTCATGAGAAGACAGGTCGTGAGGAAAATCAAAGGCGCGGCGATGATGAGGGGGCGCCGTCCGAGCAGATCCGAGAAATGGCCCATGAGGTGGGCCATGCCCATGTGAATGGATGAAGCCAGGGTGCCCACAAGCCCGAGCTGGATCGGGTTGGCCTTGAGGTCGATGAGCAGAAGGGGCGCCGCCAGGTAATAGATGCTGAACACGAAGTCCATGGCAAACGGCGCGATCCTGGCTGTGGTTTTTTCGTTCATTTTGTGCATGATGGTGTAATGCTTTTCCTGACAGTGGAATAATGCTAAATACTTCAAGCAATAGGATAAGGCAATAAAGAAAACCTCTGCCGGCAGGACCCTTCAATTTCACTCAGGACAGGCTTGGCTCAGCATAAATCCTCATGAGACGGATGAGCTTCAGCAAGCAGAGGTCGAGTTGTCGAAAAGGCTTGAGAGGAATTCTCGTCATGAAAGAACGTGGATGAGTGAAGTGAAGAGAAAAAAACGGCAGAGTGAAGAGAAGATCACTCCGCCGCCGCCGGATCATGTTCCGTCAATTTGTGGCTGCGCCGTATCCGGTCCCGTCTTTTGGTCCCTGTCCCTGATTGCCTCTATTTGCCACCCGAACCGGAGGGTATGACGTCAATGACGGTGATGGTTTGTGTCCCGGTAAATTCCGCTCCGTCGTTAGTGTAGCCGACAAGGGTGAGATCATTTTCGCCCGGAACTTCTAAGTCTCCAGAATCCGCAAGCGCTTTGACCTCATCCATGACGAATTTCGCAACAAAGTTGCCCTGGTTGTCCGCCTTCCACCAGTCTATCTCTATTCCATTCAAGGTTACGGTCCCGCCTACAACGCTGCTGAAGGCGATGCTGGTGTGCACGGTGACCACCTGGCCCGAGCTCTGAATGTTCAGCGTGCTGGGCGACACTTGAATCGAAATATCAAAACCATGGGACGGCACCGGCGCGTGAAATAAGGCGATTGATAAAACAACACAGGAAAACAAAGCCAAACCGAATGATCGCATCTTTCGTGACATAATCTCCTCCTTTTAAAATAGTCCGATTACCACAGGTATTTCCTATATTCCGTATACGTACAGAGAGCGATGTTGGTCACAAATAAAATCGCTCCATGCACGCCCTCATGAAGCAATCGGGTAGCCAAATTGCCTCCTATGTTCTTCACATGCGTCCCAGTTCTGATCATAAAAAACTGCTGAATCCGCAAGCGCTCATGACCCATATTCTGGCTAATCGTCGCTACCTGATCCTTGTTCTATCCAAGAACGTGTGATAACATCCTTTAGAAGCCTGATTTCAGAGAAAGTGAAGAGAGGGATGTGAAATGGAAAAGGTCATGGTACCCGTGTTGAAGGCCGATATCCTTCAAGCCATATCCAAGTTTCCCAAAAAGGACTTGGAATCCCTTCTGAAAGAAATAGAGGAGATTGCCCGCAGGGAGGGCAAGGTTACCCCCAGATTTGTCGAAGTTAAGGAACTCAACAGGCTGTCGGGCTTAATCTCGATCGGTGGCGATGCCTTGGAGGAAACTGAGAGGGTTTATGACTAAGGCTATCTTCGGCATTCTCTGCGACTGGCCCAAAAGGTCAGATCACCAAAAGGGGCAATCCGATAAATCGGATCGGCGGCTTGGAATAGTCTGGACGTGTGACGGGGTGCGATTTATATTCTATCACTATTTGACGAGGGGAGCATGGATCACATCAATCGTCGTTCCTTCTTGAAGAGGGCCGCTTGCCTGGGAGGCGGCGTTTTGCTGAGCCAAACCCCTTTGGCCGGCCTGGCCCAAACAAACCCTCAGGGATCTGCGGTTCCGGGGATCAAACCAACCCTTGTTGCTGTAAAGGGCAAGGACCCTTACATCAATACCCTCAGAGCGATTCAGGAGCTTGGAGGAATAGAGTCCTTCGTGCGAAAAGGCGACAGGGTGGGGCTGCTGGTGAACTCTCCTTTCAAGAACATCGGGGCCTCGGTCAACCCTGACGTGGTTCTTGCGGTGATCGAGAAATGCCTTGAGAGGGGCGCGAGGGAGATTCGTTATCTGAAGGACCCTCACAATGGGTATTGGGAAAGGTCCTCCGGGGGCAAAACCTCGGCCGGTGTGCTCAAACGGGTGAAATACGAGAGCGGAGACCGTGTGAAAGTGGAGACCCCCGGCGGCATTGTCTTGAAGGATGCCCGGGTTACCAAGGATCTCTTGGACTGCGATGCCTTCATCAACGTTTCAATCACCAAGCATCATCAAGGCGTCCACTACTCCGGCGCGCTCAAGAACATGATGGGCCTCTGCCCCTTTTCCACCAACAGCTACTTTCATTGGGGAACGCTGAAGCTGGGATGGTATGGCGATCTGGACCATCTCAACCAATGCATCGCAGACCTGAATCTCGTCAGGAAGCCGGATCTCTGCATCTCGGATGCCATGACCTTTATCACGGAAAACGGGCCATACGGGCCGGGCAAACTCGCCGGAGCCGAGTCCGTTGTGGCCTCGACCGATCGCGTGGCCCTCGACGCCTTTTGCTGCAAGTTCCTGGGCCTTAAACCCGAAGAGGTTACCATGATTTCCAAGGCCTCCCGACATGGACTGGGAGAAATAAACCTTGAGCGGGTCAACATCAAGTCGCTTAGCGTTTGAGCCGATGAAATTCCGAATGCCTGAAAGAAAAAGAGCCTCGCGTTCGCTGGCGCTCGCAGTTCTTCTCTCCTGGAGCATCGTCTGTTTTTCCGCCATGTCCTCTCAGGGTGACAACTCCAGGCCCATCGAGTCTCTGTTGCGCTTGCTGCCTCTGGAATCAGATCTCAAGGGGTGGGCCCTCGACCAAGAGCCTCAAACGGCTGAAGGGGTGGAGCTGTTCGAGGTGATCAACGGCGGGGCAGAGGAATACGTGAAAGCAGGGTTCAGCAGAGCGGTCTTCGCGACATACAAGAGCACAAAGGGAAAGCGGATCAACCTGGATATCTATGAAATGGTTTCTCCGGAGAGCGCCGGGACCATCTACCGCAAGAAAGCGGGGGACAAAGGGAAAAAGGTCTCAATTGGAGAGGAGGCGGCTTTAGAGGACTACTACCTGAACTTCCGAAAAGGGGCCTACCACGTCGCGGTCTCCGGATATGACACGCAAAAAGAAACCCTGGAATGGATTCTCCTCATGGCTCGTCTGGTCGCTGAAAGGATCGGCGCTTCGCCTTCTGTTCAATGACCGGCGGAAAAGAAGCCATACTTCTTTCCCTGACGCCGCACCGAGTCTCAGTCGTGCATGCTTTTACTGGCAGTCGGCCGATAGAGAAAATCGAGCCGGCTGTCCAAGTCGTTTCCAGCATAGAGGAAGGTCATGAAAGCACCGGGCATTCGATGAGAAATGGGGTCTTGATGTGATGAGAAAAGGAATCTCCATCGTTACATTGATCGCCGTTGCCGTTTGCTTGGGCGGTTGTTTTTCAAAAGCCGCGACACCGGCGGCAAGTCGCGGTGCGACTCAGCACACCAGTGAAAACTCCCTGGACTGGGAGGGCACCTATGGCGGAGTTGTGCCGTGTGCGGATTGCGAGGGAATCGAAACCTTCATCACCATCCGCAGCGACCTGTCCTACCAATTCAGGGCCAGGTATCTTGGCAAGGACGACAGGGTATTTGAACGTCAGGGTACTTTTGCCTGGGAAGAAAACGGCAATGTCATCCATCTGAAAGACTTCTCCGAGGGTCCCGACCGCTATCACGTGGGCGAGAACCTGCTGTTTCAGCTCGACAAGCAGGGGAAAAGGATCACGGGGGTCCTGGCCGAGAAGTATATCCTGCGCAAGGTTGCCGATGGTAAAACCCGGGCTCCCTATGCGCTCTTTCTGCCTTCTCAATGGCGTCTTGCGGAGCTTATGGGAAAACAGGTTGACCAGGAGATCACTGTGAGCCGTCTGCCGTGGATGAGATTCGAGATGCAAGGCAGCCGCGTGCACGGATTCAGCGGCTGCAACCGGTTCTCCGGGGGGTTCGATCTGACAGCAGGAAATCGTATCCGCTTCTCACCGATGGCGGTGACGAAGATGGCGTGCCCTGACATGAATGTCGAAACGGATTTCCTGGGGGTTTTAGGAACCGCCGACAGCTTCCACCTCGACGACCGGGAGCTGGTCTTGTTCCGGGCCCGCATGGCTCCTTTGGCCAGGTTTCGAGCCGTTGATGACAAGAAGCAGTAGCCTCTGAGGAAAACCGACGCGAAAGTCCCTCTGGAACCATTACTGGATTTTGGTTGATCCGGTAAGCCCTGTTTGCTAAGAGTCCAGATAGAGAAAGCAGTTCCCGGCACGCAAACTCCTCCCAAGGGGCATGACAATGCTTAAAGCACTTTACAACTGCAGGCTCAGGATGTTGAAAGCTTTTTCGACTGTCGTCCTCGCGCTGAGCCTAACCTCCGTCGCCGGCGCCCAGGTCGCCGATGGACCGATCGAGAGCAAGAAAACGAACTCCGCCTCGGGCTTTGACACCCTCTGGGCGCTGCCCGTGCTTTACTCCGATAAGAGCAACCCCGTTGTCCAAAGGCTGGCCCTGATCGGGCGTTACCATGGGCAGTACTATACGATTGATGCCAATGAATACGGCAATGACAGCGGTTGGGATAACCGCCGCGCGCGAATCGGTGTGAAGGCCGAGTTCTTTCGGGTGGTCAGCTTCGAAGGCCAAATGAACGTAGACGTGGACAATGACCGGTCGGGTTTGTTTGACAGTGTGGAAGACCTCTACGTCGATATCGAGCCCTCGAAGGACTTCGGGCTGTCGATAGGCAAGCACAAGCCCTATCTGACCCGCGAGTGGAACACCTCCTCCAACCGGATCAAGACCATGGAGCGCTCTTTGCTGGTGAACCAGATCATTTCGGACAAGATCTATGGGCTGACGGCGTTCGGCAAAGGCGGCGGGTTGCTCTGGCGCGGTGGTGTGTTCAGCGGCACCTACACCGACCGATGGGAGCTGCCTGATTTTGATGGCGGCTACCTGATCAATGCCAGTCTGGGCTATGATACGGGTAAAAGGGGGCAGGTTCGGCTCGACTATCTTTACAATGACGGCGATCGTCTCAATTTCGTGGCTACGAAGCCTTACGAGCACTCCTTGTCGCTCAATTACAACGGCACCTTTGGCAAGCTCGGAGTCACGTTAGACTTGATCTACGCAGCGGGCTCAGGAACAGTGCCTGACGTGTGGGGGATCGTGCTCATGCCCTACTACGCGATCACGGACAAACTGGAGGGCGTTTTCAGGTACACCTACGCCGACTCGGACGCAAGAAACGGTATCCGCCTGGCCAGTCGCTACGAGCGACGGGTCGACAACCTGGAGACGGATCGCGGTGAGAACTACAACAGCTTCTACCTGGGCGCAAACTACTACATCTATGGCGACAAACTCAAGTTGATGACCGGCGTGGAATACTCCACTGCCGACCTTACCAACGGGGCCGGCTGGGATTCCTGGACTTGGTTTGGCGGCGTGCGCATCTACTTCTAGACGATCCAGCCGAGGGAGGAACATCTTGGGCCGAGTCCATTGAAACGGGGCATCGAGGCATTTCCAGTCGGCGTCAGGGGCAAGGTCGGAGCCGTGGACCACAAGGAGCCATAATCTCTGACGTGAGTCCAAGCGAAAGTACCTCGCACATATTTTCCAAATAAGCAGACCAAAAGGTCTGCCCCAATACATGCACAGAATTCTGAGCAGTTATGCTATGGACTACAACAAAGCGCGCCGTAGGCATGGGCGTATGTTCAAGAACCGTTATAAACTGTATCTCCTTGGCCGAATGTGCTCGTCAACTCGGACTCACCCCATCGGGCATAGCTCAAGTCTTGAAGCGTCAAACAGAAGTACATCTCATAGAGAACGTCCCGCTCCCAGAAAGGCATCAGCAGAAGAACGGTGTAAGGTCAAGAGCGTTAAGGAAAGAGGCCATAAAAGAGGCTGAAAGTAGTCAGCAATCCCATCGCAAGTTCCCCATGCTTGCTTGGTAGTTGATTTTATCCCACGAAATGATGTAAATTGCATTGTATCTGCCGCAGGATTAAGCGACATGAAAAGGGATGAAGTTGTCAAGAAACTGAAGGCCCACAGGGAAGAGCTTCGAAAAATGGGAGTGACTTACCTTGCCCTTTTCGGCTCCGTTGTCCGGGACGAGGCCAGAGAGGGAAGCGACATTGACCTTCTTGTTGAGTTTGGGAGCCCTGTGGGGGTCTTTCAGCTCTTTAGGGTGCAGCACCGAATCGAAGAAATCCTTGGTGTCCCTGAGGTGGATCTGGTACAGAGGGGAGCGGTGCACCCCGCACTGCGGGAGAGGATTTACGGGGAGACTGTAAATGTCGCCTAGGCTTTGGGAACACCGCGTTGCGGATATACTTGATGCCATAAGGAAGATCCAAGGCTATGTGCAAGGGATGAGCTCCGAGGATTTCCAGTCAGACCCGAAGACGGTAGACGCAGTGATTCGTAATTTCATCGTTATCGGGGAAGCAGCCCGAAGCGTCCCGGAGGAGATTACCGACAAGTATCCGCATGTGCCTTGGCGGCTGATGGGGGACATGAGGAACTTTGCTGTCCATGAGTATTGGGGTGTCGAATTAGAGACAATATGGGAGACTTTGGAAAAGGACCTTTCTCCTCTAATTCCACTGCTCATCCATGTTCTGAAAGAAGGTGGCGGGTGATCGGTATCCCGAGATCACATACCATCGCGCGCCTCAACGAAATTAGGAAGCTCTCAAGGCAGAAAGATCTAAAGAGGTTTTAATTGAACTCCGGTTGGGCGCAACAGCCCAGTGAGCCACACAGGAGCCACACGGAGATCGAAAATGGGCGTTTGAACAAAAAAAGAGCCGATAAGGCGTTTCCTAACCGGCTCTTTTGATTGAATTTATTGGTGGAGCTGGACGGGATCGAACCGACGACCTCATGAATGCCATTCATGCGCTCTCCCAACTGAGCTACAGCCCCGTGAGATTTCGAATATTAGCAACCGGGATTCTGCCTGTCAACATGAAATATTTTCAAAAAGGAGTCAGAGCATCTTCACGCCGAACAGGGCCAGGTACCCGGCCAGCAACAGGAAAGGGGTGTCCCAGGTGTGGGGCGAAAAGGCCTCGGCAAGGGTCATGAGGCCCGGCAGGAAAACCAGGGCCAGGATATATTGGAGGGGAGTGAAGGAAGAGAAATATAACGCAACCACGACAATCGAGGTGATGAAAACGCAGGCGCTTCCTTCGAGGGTCCGGACGTATCGCTTTCGCGTAAAAAGCGCGTGAACCTTGTACTGATGCCTGCCGAAGCGAATGCCCACAGGCTCTGCAAGGCCGTCGCCGATGCCGTTGATCAAGATGGGAATAAGAATCAGGTCCAGGAGGCCGTAACTCGCAAAGAGGATCACCATGGGAACGATGACCAGAAAGCCTGCGACGATCTGGGTCGAGAGCCACAGGAGCGTGTAGGGCCGGTCCTCGGGCCGGTCGAAGGAACGGAACATCGTGTTGATGACGGCACAGCGCTCTCTGAGGGGTCTGACATAGATGGCAAGAGAGGCGATTGCGAAGAGAATCCCGAGAATAAACAGGCCGAAGGTCTCCTGGTAGGCAAACACCCTGTCCAGATAGGTCGGAATGATGAAAAGAGCGAAGTGATTGATCTTGCGGGTGTAATTGACTCTTATCCCCCGGTGCTCGACCAGCAGGCCGGTCAGATACTGGATCAGGTAGAGAGAAAAAGCCTTGGCGGCTGCGTTGACCAGGAAGATCATTTCCATGGGGTTCCCTGTGGAAAAGTGCTTGCAAAGAGGCCGGAATGTCGGGTAGATTACCCGGTAGTTTTTGGAAACATTCCCTTGGAGCAGCCTGCAGGGTAGGAGGAAGCGCTTAGTTTTACAAGCAAAAGATTCTCGTGCCGGAGTGGTGAAATTGGTAGACGCGCTGGACTCAAAATCCAGTGGAACCTAGTTCCGTGTCGGTTCGATTCCGACCTCCGGCACCAGAGATCAAATCAAAAAAAAGGCCGGCTTTGATTGAAAGCCGGCCTTCTTTGGTTTTGAAGAATCGAGCGGAGGTCGCTTCTACAGAAGAAACAAAGACCGATGAAAAGATGTCCGGAGTGTTTGTCGGGATGAGAGGACGCTCGGAGCTTTCTGTATGGGTTGATATTTCAGGGAAATCACTGTAGAATGAGCCGAAAAGCGAGTTACAGAGAGCATTCCTATGAAGACTGTGAAAAGGAAATCCCTCGATCACAAAGAAGAAATGGCTCTTGAAAAAGCTGTCCAGACGGTGAAGAGTAAATTCCCTGTCGAGCGGATCATCCTTTTCGGTTCGAAAGCACGTGGTGATCATGATGCTTTCTCTGACATCGACCTGTTGTTGGTCACCACCGAACCTTTGCACTGGAAAGACGAAAAAGCGATTGTGGAAATGCTGTTCGATATCGGCATGATCCATGACGTGATTTTCAGTCCTCTGTTTGTCTCGAAGGCGGAGTGGAATGGCGGCAGATTCGTGCAGTTTCCGATCTATGCAGAGATCCTCCGAGATGGGGCAATTATAGAGTGAGTGAGCGAGAAATCGTAGAGGAATATCAGTCAGAGGATGTAAGTAACCACACGCGAAGCCTGAAAGTAGATCTCAGGTCCGTGTCGGTTCGATTCCGACCTCCGCACCGGAAAGTGCACCAAAAAGAAGACCGACCTTGCTTCGAAGCCGGCCTTCTCTTGTTTTGAACCTCCCATATGAAAGCAGCGGCTGCCAGTCCCGGAAACCGGAGACTACATGGCACGAATGGAGTCAGCGTCACTACAGGGGATGCGTTCTCCGTTCTTCTTGCTCAAGTCAGCGTGGGATTTACCAGCGCCGTGCGAAATAAGGGACGGGAAATAGGGGACATCCACATTTGCACTTTAATTAAACCTATAAAGCTTTTCCCACTTGGTAGGCAAAATATAAAAATGTGAAGGATGTCCCCCATCTCGTCCAACTCGCACAAATAATGCTCTGGTCAACGGCATGTTTCGAGGATTCGAACTGCCGACTCAGAATCTTGACCCGAATGTCCTCAAGCATGCTCACGCGAGAATCATACTCCTTCGCTCATGGATGGTCAATCGGGCCATGACCAACGTACTCTTCAGCGGGCGCAGTTTTTGCGCTCCGCTGGAAGAGATTGGTGGCATCTTCAGTCGCAAACTCTGAGTTCCGAGTGCTTGGCGATATAGTCGAAGTCGCGGTCGTTGTGAAGCAGGGGGATATCGTGCTCGATGGCAACAGAAGCAATCATACAGTCAACAGGCTTCCGGATCGTGACGCCCTTCTTTCGGAGGGATCTGTAGACCTCAGCCGCTCGCACGAATGTTGCTTGCCGCATGGGCAGAAAGATAAGATCGTCAAGATAGTCCCTTGTCTTGATATAGTCTTGGTCGGACCGAATGGCTTGGAGCACTTCCGCGAGGATGATACCACAGAGACAGAGATCCTCCTCAGTCTCGATAAATTTTTGAAGCGCAGCCACATGAGGCTCGCTACGGTCAGCGAAAAAGGCGATCCAGACCGTTGTGTCGACAAGCACCATCAATTACGCGCCTCTCGCCATTCGGCAAGATCCCCTTCCCATTTGACAGATCCCTTTAGTTTAAGTAGCCGCTTCTGACGACCACGCCGGCGGACCTCGTGCAGCGCGTAGTCAATGAGAGCACGCCGTGTCTGGATCCCGGTAAGCTTCTGACATTCCTTAACAAGTTCATCGTCAATCACTACATTCGTTCTTCCCATAGGATCACCTCCAATCGTATATACACATTGTAGAGGCAACTGTTGTGTATTGCAGGAGGAAATGCGCAGCATGCCACCGGCGAAATCAGCCGCGCGGGTTTCGCGACGGCTGAAGGAAGGGGTTGGGTTTTCCTTCTCATGCTTCTGTCAGTGGCTCCCATGCATCCCCGCTACCGCGGTAAGCGCCTGCGCAAAAATAACTTTACAGAATGAACCAAGAACCGTTCGCCAATACCTAAGAAGGCGCCTGCCTCGATACCCGTAGATAGAGCAGCGATGACAAGTCTCAGCTATCGCGGACCGTCAATCCTCATGGCTTGGGCTGGATCCATTTGCAGCAAACCTAACGAGCCTGTCGGAAAACCTGTTTTTGATCAGGGATTCCTGCCTGGATCAACATCTAGCAACCCGTGGTCGGTCGATCCTCCTTGCAATACTATGGTGCAGCGTGCGCGGCGCATCTAATCGCCACTGTCTTGGCATGTGAGCCAACTTTCATCGTCAAACCAGCTTCGCAAACAAAATGTGAAAATGTGAAGAACGTGCCCTATCTCGCACTAATGAGCAATTCAATACGGCGGCTCCGCCGGGCCCGTGTAACCGCACATGCCCAATCGCGGTGAATTCACCAATGGGATAGGCTCACCATACTCGTCGTGGGGATGTGCTTTCGCGTGCTTGTCACAAAGGGCTCCCCAAATATTTTCCTGCAAACACGCCATACACAGCCATGTCGCAGGCCTCCCGCATTCGACGCATTCTGATTGCGGCATCACATTGCGAACCTGAAGTGTAATCGGATGGGAAGTCACAGGCTTGCCTTCACGTGCATCTATCGCCTTTATCAAACTCTCTGACGATGTTCCAAAGTCGTAGATGTGGGTCAATTCGGCCCCCGGTTCAAAGACATCCTGAATGCGTCGTCTCATGGAGATTTCATCCCCCCGCCATCCCCCAAATGAAAACTGGCTCATGTGGCCGCAGCACTCCAGCCAAATCGCGCGGAGATACATGTCCAGGTCCTTTAAGGTCCCCCGCCCGCGCATCTCGAGGTCGAGCCAGAATTCCGGCAAGCCCGCCGCCTGAACCCGGAGACGATAGAGCTTTTCGTTGCTGCCCTTTTTGTTTTCCGCCTTTCTCACGAGTTCCTGCCATGGAGCGCATGACTTCAGATGCCGGGTGACTCCGTTCTTAGCCACGTCAAGCCCGCAATGGCTACACCTACCTTTTGATTGTTTTCCGCGAGGCATACTCTTCTCCTTAGGGATAACGTCAGGTTTCGTAGGGCGCAATGATCCAAAAGTGATCCAGTCCTAATTGATGTCCGACTCAGCAGTTCTCAGTTCTGGGTCGGACCCAGGCCAATCAATTGATATTCCGAGACTATGATCCCGGCGATAGGCGTTTTCAGTCCTTGGAGCATCATTCCCCGAAGACTCCTCCTCTTTCAAGGTATTCTGAGAAGTCGACGGTGCCGGGACTGTCGTCTGTAAACGGAAGCTCAATCCTGTAGCTGCCTTTGTATGTTGCGACACGAAATCAGGTGTCATGAAAAACTCCTATTGTAAGGAGCTATTTTCTTGGGTGGTTGACTGCTCTTTGCTGACTCCCAGTTCAACATGAGTTCTTGCTGATGCTGAGTCGCCCATTCCATTACCATGCCGAAGGCCCTCGGTAGAATAAGGTCTTCCAGGATACGAAGGCTCCCTATTTCCACGGCCAACGGGCTGCTCAGGGGCGGCACGCTTTTTCGCCGTCCGCTGAAGCAGCGTGTTGGGGCTTTGAGCCAGCCCCGGAGACTGCTTCCGCGTGCAGTTTCAATCCTAGCGCTCCTATGACTTTGAGGATTGTGTCGAAGGCAGGAGTTCGTTCCCCAGATAGTGCCTTATAGAGACTTTCGCGGGACAAGCCGGCATCCCGCGCCACCTGGGACATGCCCTTCGCGCGTGCAATATCTCCAAGTGCCTTTGCAATGAATGCAGCGTCCCCGTTAGCCTCCTCCATGCAAGCTTCAAGATAAGCCGCCATTTCCTCCGGAGTGCGAAGGTGCTCGGCAACATCGTATCGAGTAGTGATTGTCTTGGCCATAATATGCTCCTAAAGGTTTCGTGCTAGGCGCAAGGCAGTTTTGATATCCCGTGCCTGGGTCCTCTTGTCACCACCGGCCAACAGGATAACAAGCTCTTGCCCCCGCTGTGTATAATATACCCGATAACCGGGTCCGTAATGAATCCTCAGTTCTGAAACGCCTTCACCGACGGGCTCGGCATCTCCAGGATTTCCCGTTGCGAGACGCTCGACTCGCGCAAGAATTCGGGCCCGCGCACGGATGTCGCGCAACCCGTCAATCCACCTGGCATAAACCTCGGTCTTGCGGATTTCGATCATGGAGGGATTGTAGCCCATGGGCTACATGCTGTCAAGTGTTATTAGAAAGGAGATCCCAACGCCTGCGTAACCAGCGCGACCCCGCCAGGCTCAAGGAAAAGCAAAGCCGTCTGTCGAGCGTCTGGTTGACGCGGTTGTTGGATGTGTTGGTCAGAACCAGTGGTCATGCATCCGCTTCAAGAATTCCACGGTGATCTGGAATCCAAAAGCTGATCCTATGACCGCGTCAATTCCGCAATACGGGCAAAGGGCCGTTTGGCCGCTTTCGTCTATTTCGGGGTCATTTGGTTTCGCATCCACCCAATGAGAAGATAATGGGACGCTGGTAAGAAAGTAAGAAAGCTATTTCATCAATGCGTAATTATTCTCACGAACAAGGGCCGCTCCTCTTTCTACCGCATAACCGACCCCGGGGCCGCTGATCCCCAAGCGTCCGGCGAGTGTCCTAAGCGATATTCCCGCCTCCCTTACGGCCCAATAGCAGAGTAGGCTTCTGGCCTTCACTTTCTCCCTCTGGCGTCCCTTGGAAAAAACCTCTTCCTTTCCTATTCCATAGAGCTCCGCCACCCTTTCGGCAATTCGTTCCAAGTCGAATCCACGGAGTTTCAATTCGTATCGGCGCTCGTACTCTTCATTGGCTTGTGCCA